>Ga0256837_1001962_pt1 | contig 13376 bp, 12 predicted proteins | sample 4562384metaG_FD_185976 | JGI IMG/M metagenome (GOLD analysis project Ga0256837, IMG submission 185976) | Hydrothermal vent microbial communities from Guaymas Basin, Mexico - 4561-384 | ecosystem: Environmental > Aquatic > Marine > Hydrothermal vents | place: Mexico: Guaymas Basin | collected... | reverse complement strand
GATATAATAGAGTTAAAAGTTATTTAGGATAAAAATAATGTATATAAAAGATTTAAAATTTTCGCTTTGGGCTGATTTTATTGAGCGTGATTACCTTGATAATGAGTTTAAAGATTTGATAGATAGAGGCGTTATAAATGGTGCTACTTCAAACCCTGCTATTTTTAAAAATGCAATTCTTACTTCAAGTGCATATAAAGAGCAATTAGCTTCATTATCTAGTTTATCGGCAAAAGAAAAGTATGAAGCTGTCGCAATTTTTGATATTCAAAAGGCTGCAGATATTTTAAAACCATTATACGATAAAGGTGATGATGGATATGTAAGTATAGAAGTTGATCCCTATCTTTGTGATGATGCTGATGCTACAATAGCTGAAGGAAAAAGATTATTTTCTCAAATTAATCGTAAAAATGTAATGATAAAAGTACCAGCTACAGAGGCTGGCTATAAGGCGATGCAAGAACTTACATCAAATGCAATTCCTGTAAATGCAACTCTAATATTTAAAAAAGACCAAGCTATAAAATGTGCAAAAGCGTTTGAGGCAGGAGTTATAAAAAATGGTGCTAAAGTAGACACTGTAATTTCTGTATTTGTATCTCGTGTAGATAGAGCACTTGATGTAAAACTAGCTGAGAGTAAAGTTGAGGTAGCTTTGAGTGGGATTTACAATTCTGCTGATATTTATGCAAGTGTGGAGGCTCTACATGTAGAGGGTTGTCGCACACTATTTGCTAGTACTGGTGTAAAAGATGATTCATTACCAGCTCATTACTACATAGAAAAACTTTTAGCATACAACTCTGTAAATACGGCTCCAATTGATACAATTAAAGCTTATGAAAAAGATGGTGGCACACAAAAGGCATTACCAATTGATTCAAAAATAATTGAGGCTCACTTTACTAAAATAAAGTCGTTAGGTATAGATTTTGATGCAGTGCTAGATAAGCAGATAAGCGATGGCTTAGAGCAGTTTAAAGATGCATTTAAAGAGATAATGGAGGCACTATGAATATAATTAAAGATGTTAAAGTTGATGTTAGTAAATTAACTTTTGAGACACTTGGAAAAGTTAGAGCTTATCTAAAAAAGCTTATTGATAATGGTGGAAGTGATTTACATGTTAAATCAAATGGTGTAATTCGTGCTAGAATAAATGGTAAAATTACTATATTTTCTGGAAGTATTTTTACTAAAGATGATGGTATGACTCTTGCAAAAGAGGTTCTAAGAAGCCGTTATCATGAGCTTATTGAAGAAAAAGAAGTAGATTTGGTTTATCAGTTTGATGAGTTAAATCGTTTTCGTGTAAATGTATTTTTTCAAACTGATGGACCATCATTTGTTTTTCGTGTAATTCCAATGACTATTCCATCTATTGAAGAAATGGGTTACCCAGAGATGGTTAAATCTTTTACAGAAGAAGAACGTGGTCTTGTCTTAGTTACTGGTGCAACAGGTTCTGGTAAGTCGACTACGCTAGCCGCAATGATTCATGAGATAAATCAAAAACAGCAAAAGCATATTATTACTATTGAAGATCCAATTGAGTTTGTTCATAAAGATAAAAAGTGTATCTTAAATCAGCGTTCACTTGGTCAAGATACTCTCTCTTTTGACAGAGCATTGCGTGCAGCTTTGCGTGAAGATCCAGATATTATTTTGGTTGGGGAGATGCGTGATAGAGATACGGTTGAACTTGCTCTTCACGCTGCAGATACTGGTCACTTAGTTTTTTCAACCCTTCATACAATTGATGCGAAAGAGACTATTAACCGTATTATTGCGATGTTTCCAAATGATGAGCAAAATCGTGTCCGTTTATCTCTTTCTGGAGTTTTAAAGGGGATTATTTCTCAAAGACTTATTCCAAAAGTTAAAAGAAATGAAGCAGGAAAGATAATTTTAGACAAAGAGACAGGAAAAGCTATGGAAGCTGGTCGTATAGCAGCTATGGAAATACTTGTTAAAACACCAACTGTAGAGAAACTTATTCATGAAAATCGTGATTATGAGATAAAAGATGCGATTGAGAAAGGTCGTGAACATTATAACTCTCAAAGTTTTGATCAGCATATATTAGATATTTATAATGATGGTTTAGTAACTAAAGAGCGTGCTATGGATTTTGCAACGAGTGCATCAGATTTAGAACTGAAAATGTCTGGTTTAAATACTGGAAATGGCGATATGAGAAAATCAGGAGTAGCACCAACAGTTACAGATGAAGATATTTTTGAACTAAAAGATTAGTTAATTTAACAGTATTTAAAGCTTAAGAAGGTATAATTGCGGACATTTTTATTAAGGATTTAATATGTTAGAAGGCATAGTTAGAGAGAGTATTGGCAAAAAGGGCACGAAAGCACTTCGCCGTGATGGTTATCTAATTGCAAACATATACGGAAAAGGGCTTGAAAATATTCACGCTGCATTCAAAATGAATGAATATATCCGTAGTGTTCGTAACAAAGATACATTAGCATTTCCAATCAAGATTGATGGGAAAGAGATGAATGTAGTGGTTCAATCATATGAAGCACACGCACTTACAGGTGCCTTACTACATGTAGATCTAATGGTAGCGCAACCAGGTGTTGTGACTCACTATCATGTACCAGTAGTAGCTGAAGGTGAAGCAATCGGTCTTAAAAATAAAGGTCTTGTTCATTATGCTAAAAAGCGTTTAAGAGTTAAAGCAGCAATTGAAAATGTTCCAAACAGTATCAGTGTTGATGTTAGCCCAATGGATGTTGGTGATTCTCGTCTTGTTCGTGATATTGCTACAATTGATAATGTAACATTTACAGATGCTGATCGTGTATCTGTACTAAGTATCATTAAAGCTAAGTAGTAAATATGCTTATAGTCGGTCTGGGTAATCCAGGGTCCGCCTATGAGAATACTCGCCACAATATAGGCTTTATGGTTATAGATGAGCTTGTCCGTAGGCAAAATGCTCAAAAACTTTCATCTTCATCTTTTAATGGTGAACTTTTCAAATTTAAAAATCATTTTTTATTAAAACCACTTACATTTATGAACTTATCTGGTGATGCTATAGCTCCAGTTAAAAAGTTTTATAAGATAGAAAAAGTTGTTGTAATACATGATGATTTAGACCTTCCTTTTGGTTCACTTCGTTTTAAAATGGGTGGTGGTCATGGTGGTCACAATGGATTAAAATCTACAGATGAGAGAATTGGAAAAGAGTATATTCGTATCCGTATGGGTATTGGAAAACCAGAATATAAGGCACAGGTGAGCTCTTATGTGCTTAGTAAATTCTCTGATGATGAACAAAAATATTTGGATGAGTGGATAGACTCTACATGTAGAGCTGTTGAGGATTTATTAGATAACTCTTTAGAAGATGTCAGCTCTAAACATACAATTAAAAAACTTCAGGTAAAATAACACTATGTTAGCATTCAAATACGTATCTTTACACTATATAAAGTACTTTTTTATTATTTTAATTGCACTAGTTATTTTTACTGTTGGTTTTGACTATATGGGTACTGCAAATAAACTTGAATCAGCAAACTTGCTTCTAATATATTTAGTATATAAAAGTTTTTATGCAGTAGACTTACTTTTGCCTTTATCTTTGGTTTTTGCAATGATATCAACTAAAATTTTGTTAATTCGTACAAATGCATTAGTTTCTTTTTATTCGCTTGGTTATTCTAAGGTCGATATTTTAAAACCGTTTGTTGTAGTATCTTCTATCATTACTTTACTTTTTATAGCCTTGCATTGGATTCCACACTTTTCTCGTGCAGATGAATTTTCACAAAACATTCGTAGAAATGCTCAATATCTAAGCCCTACAAGGGACTTGTTCTTTACCTATGAAGATAAATTTATATATATATCTAAAATGCTTCCACTTCAAGAAAAAGCCGAGGGTATTAGAGTTTTTAAGATTGATAATAACTCTTTAAAAGAAGTATTGATTGCGAAGGATGCAATGTATAGGGATGGAGCTTGGTATATCCCTGAAGCTAGTATTATTATAAAGCCTGATGATGTTAATTTTGATTCTTTTGGTATAGAAGTTTTAGATAAGAATGATTTAAAAATATTGAAGGGTTTTCGTCCTAAAATGCTTGACCAAGTTTATGAGGGGAAAGTAAACTTTACAATTAAAAATGCAATAGACGCATATATGTTGTTAAATAGTCAAAATGTAAATACAGATGTTATAAAATCTGCACTTTATAGGATATTTATCTATCCTTTTTATGTGCCGCCACTTATAGTTATTATCTTTTTCTTTGTTCCAATATCTGCTAGGTTTTTAAATGTATCACTCTTTTCTTTTGGTGCAATTTTAGCTTCATTGATGGTTTGGACTTTTCTTTTTATGCTTGGTGAACTCTCTAAAAATAAAACAATACCAAGTGAAGTAGGTATAGTTTTACCTGTAATTATTATATTTTTATTCTCTATAGTGCAATGGAGACGGTATCGTTTATCAACCTAAAGATATAGCTACTCTTTTATAACAAAAATATAAGCACTTTTTAGCTAAAATAAATAAAAAATATTTTGGACTATTATGATAAACTTCAAAGAATTAGCAAACAAATACAAAACACCACTTTATATCTATGATTTAGATTATATGACTGCTCAGTATGAAGAATTAAAAGAAGCGTTTAAAGGTAGAAAATCAATACTCGCTTATGCGGTAAAAGCAAATTCAAATCTTTCAGTAGTTAAGCACTTTGCAGACTTAGGCTCTGGTGCTGATTGTGTTAGTATTGGCGAAGTTCGTCGTGCATTTTTAGCAGGAATACCTTCTTATAAGATTATTTTTTCAGGTGTTGGTAAAAGTGATGATGAGATTCGTGAAGCGATACAAAAAGATATTCTTTATATCAATGTTGAGAGTGAAGCTGAACTTGGACGAGTTGAGCTTATAGCAAAAGAGTTAAATACTAAAAGTAGAATAAGCATAAGAGTAAATCCAAATATAGATCCAAAAACTCATCCTTATATCTCAACGGGACTTCATGATAACAAATTTGGTGTTGATTTAGACTCTGCTAAGCGTATGTATATAAAAGCAAATAACTCTGATAATCTTGACCCTGTTGGGATTCACTTTCACATAGGAAGCCAGCTTACAGAACTAAAACCAATCTATGAATCAGCAGAGATAGTTGCCGACCTAGTCCGTTCACTCTCAAAAATAAAAATAGATTTAAAGTTTTTTGATATTGGTGGTGGTTTAGGTATTAAGTATGATGATGAGGTTACGATTAAGCCTTATGATTATGCACAAGCAATTCTTGGAACTCTAAAGGGTCTTGATATTACAATTATTTGTGAACCTGGTAGATTTTTGACTGCAAATGCTGGTTATTTTGTATCTAAAGTTTTATATGAGAAGAAAAATGGTGCAAAAAGATTTGTAGTTGTTGATGGTGCTATGAATGATTTACTTCGTCCTGCATTATATAGTGCATATCATAAGATTGAGGCTGTTACAGAGAGTACAAGTGAAGAGACTCCAGCAGATATAGTTGGTCCAGTTTGTGAGAGTGGTGACTTTTTTGCAAAAGATTACCCACTTCCAGAATTAGCACATAATGATTTAATAGTAGTTCATTCAGCTGGAGCTTATGGTTTTGGTATGGGAAGTAATTATAATACTCGTGGAAGATCTGCAGAGGTTGCTTTAAAAAATGGTGAAGATAGAATTATACGCGATAGAGAGAGTTTTGAAGATTTAGTAGCATTAGAATTAAAGCACTTAGAGAGTAAATAAATTGTATTTTATAGATGTTCAAGGGACTTTGATAAGTGATATAGATAAAACTCCAATACGAGGTAGTATAGAGTTTATTGATACACTAAATGAAAAAGAGATTCCGTATATGGTTGTGACTAATAATACTAAAAAAGATTCTCTTAAATTTTATCAATTTTTACAATCTTTAGGATTTGACTTTAAGTTTGAAAATTACCTTGACCCAATGATGCTTTTACAATCACATGTAGACAAAGGTGCTGTAGCAGCATATGGAGCTGAAGAGTTTTTAACAACACTAGTTAGTATGGGTTACTCTTTAGATTATAAAAATCCAAAAACTGTGCTTATTGCTATAAAAGAGAACTTTCACTCAGAAGAGTATGCGCATATGATAGATTTTTTACTATCTGGTGCAAAGCTTGTAGGGATGCATGAAACAAGTATTTATGCAAAAGATGATAAGCGTTACCCTGGAGTTGGTGCAATCTTGAAACTTTTAGAGTTTGCTACATCTGTAAAATATGATGTTGTTGGAAAACCTAGTGATGCATTTTATGCAAAAGCCTTAGAATTATTGCATGAGCAAGGTGCAAAAGGTGACTTTGATGATGTTATTATGATTAGTGATGATGTTAAGGGTGACTTGGGTGGTGCAAAAGAGCTTGGAATGAAGACTATATTTGTAACAAGTGGTAAGTATAAAACAGCAGATGAGATTATTCCATCGTTAAAAGATGAGTTAAAACCAGATTTAATTTATGCTGATATGCAAGAGATATTGGAGAATTTATGAAGACATTAGATGATTGTCGTGAGGCTATTGATGGTATTGATAATGAAATTTTAGAACTTCTTAACAAGAGAATGAAAGTTGTTGAGCGTGTTGGTGAAATTAAAAATGATACTGGTGGAGCTATTTATAGACCTGAGCGTGAGAAGGCTATTATTGAAAGACTTACAAAGATCTCTGAAGATGCAAATGGGCTTTTAAATGGTGCAGCTATTGAGGCTATATTTTTAGAAATATTTGCAGTAAGTAGAAACTTAGAACTTCCAGAACGCATAGCATTTTTAGGACCTGAAGGAAGTTTTACACATCAAGCAGCTGAAAGTCGTTTTGGTGCTATGAGTGATTATCTTTCTTTAAGTTCAATCCATACAGTTTTTAAGACACTAGAGTCAAAAAGAGCGAAGTTTGGTGTGGTTCCAATTGAGAATTCTCGTGATGGAATAGTTGGAGAGACTCTTGATTTATTAGCAAAATCATCGGTAAAAATTGTAGCTGAACTTTATATGCCTATTCATATGTCATTTGCTACAAAGGCTAAGAACTTAAAAGATATTACAAAAATATACTCAAAAGACAAGGGCTTTGGTCAATGTCGTGAGTTTTTATCTGAACATGGATTTGAGAATGTTGAGCAGATTCCAGTAGAATCAACAGCAAAAGCAGCCATCTTAGCATCACAAGATGAAAATGCAGCTGCAATCTGTAGTCATATTGCAGCAAAACTTTATGGAGTACCTACATTTTTTGATGATATTGAAGATGATATTGGTAGCCAGACAAGATTTGTGATTTTGAGTGATTTTAAAAATGCACCAAGTGATTCAGATAAGACTTCGATTTTAGTAAGACTTGAAGATGCAAAAAAAGCTGGTTCATTAGTGCATTTTTTACAAGATTTTGATGATGAAAAGATAAATTTATCTAAGATAGAATCTCGTCCATCAAAAGATGAAGATGGTTTTGGATATTGGTTTTATATAGATTTCTATGGTCATATTGATGATGATGCGATACAAAGAGTACTAAACAAACACGATGGTGAAGTTACATGGCTTGGAAGCTATACAACAACATCATAAAAGGTAAAAATAGTGACATTTAATAAAAAATTACAAAATATAAAAACTTATGAGGCTGGAAAACCAATAGAGTTAGTTGTTCGTGAATTTGGTATTGAGCCTAAAGATATTGTTAAACTTGCTTCAAATGAGAACCCTTATGGTTGTTCACCAATGGTTCAAAAAAGTGTAAGTGATATAGTTGCAAAAATGGCAATGTACCCTGATGACTCTATGATGAAGTTAAAAGATGGACTTTCAAAAAGATTTTCTTTAAAAGAAGAAAATATTATTATTGGCTCGGGAAGTGACCAAGTTATAGAGTTTTTAATTCATGCTAAAGCTGATGAAAACTCTAAGATACTTATAAACTCAGTTACATTTGCAATGTATGAAATTTATGCTAAACATGTTGGTGCTGAGATTTTACGCACATCTAGTCAACATCATGATTTAGATGAGTTTTATAAGATTTATAAAGAACAAAATCCTGAAATAATTTTTCTTTGTACACCAAATAATCCAACAGGAGATGCAATTGATGCTAAAGATTTATATGATTTTATAGCTAAGATTGACAATGATACTTTAGTAGTTGTAGATGGTGCATATATGGAATATGCATCTGCAAAAGATTCTTCAAAAGATATAGTTGTAAAAGAGTTGATAGAGAAATTTTCAAATGTAATCTATCTTGGTACTTTTTCTAAAGCTTATGGACTTGGCGGTATGCGTGTTGGTTATGGTTTAGCGGATTCAAAAATCATTAAAGAGCTTTATAAACTTCGCCCACCATTTAATATAACTACTCTTTCATTAGAGGCTGCATCTGTAGCTTTAGAAGATAAAGAGTTTGTGCAAAAAAGTATAAGTCTTAACTTTGATGAGATGAAACGCTATGAAGAATTTGCATCAAAGCAAAAAATAGATATAATAAACAGCTATACGAATTTTGTAACATTAGTTTTAAATAATAATCAAAATTCAACAGAGATTTCAACATCTTTGTTAAAAGAGGGGATGATAGTTCGAGACCTCAGTGGTTATGGGATGAATGCTATCCGTGTTACAGTTGGGACAAGTGAGCAAAATACTCGCTTTTTTGATTTAGTTAGTAAATATTTATAATTTGGGAACTTGATGGATTTTAAAGTACTTTTTTCGCAGTTAGTTATTTTATACGATAAACTAACTAAACAACAAAAGATTATTATTGCAGCTGCTGTTGTTGGTATTGTTGCGTTTTTAATTTTTATGGTTGTGTATACTGCTAAAAAAGATGAAAATTCAAAGTATGAAACTCTTTTTGAATCACTATCTTCAGAAGATGCAGCAAAGGTTGTAGAACAATTAGAAAAAGATCAAATTCCTTATAAACTTTTAGATAACAATGTTATAAAAGTTCCAAAAAATGTTGTTTATAAAGAGCGTATAACTATTGCATCTATGGGTATTCCAAAAAATAATGGTGTTGGTTTTGAGCTTTTTGATACGCAAGAGTTTGGCGCTACATCATTTGATCAAAATGTAAAATATCTTCGTGCATTAGAGGGTGAGTTGTCTCGTACTATAAATGCACTATCTCCAATAGAATCAGCTACAGTATCTCTAGCGCTTCCAAAAGATACACTTTTTGTGTCAAAACAAACAGAACCAACAGCTTCAGTAATGATTCAAATAGTTGAGGGAAGAAGACTATCTCCTAGACAGATTCGTGGTATTAAAAATCTTGTATCAGCTGCAGTTCCAAAGCTAATATCATCAAATGTAATGCTTGTAGATAGTGAGGGTGAGACTCTTGGTGATGAGGATGAGATGGCTCAAATGGGTGAACTTTCAATAACTCAACAAAGATATAAAGCTAAAGAAGAGAAGAAAAAACAAAGAAAAATTGTAGAAGTTATTTCACCATTTGTTGGTGGAAGTAAAAAAGTTGTAGCACAGGTTACAATAGAGTTTGATTTTTCTATTCAAAATTCAACTAGCGAGACTTTTGATCCTGAAAATGTAGTTAGAAGTGAGCAAGTAAGTGAAGAAAAAAGAGAGGGTGGCTCACCAGAACAAGTTGGTGGAGTACCTGGTACTGTCAGTAATATTGGTCCAGTAAAAGGGCTTAGCTCTAAACAAAGTCGAGATAAATATGAAAAGAATACTGGTACTACAAACTACGAAGTTGGAAAAACAGTATCTACAACTAAATCTCAATTTGCTAGAATTAAAAGAGTTACAGCAGCTGTGCTTGTTGATGGTAAATATAAAAATAAATTAGATGATGAGGGCAACCCTACTGGTGAGTTAGAGTATGAGCCATTATCAGAGAGTGATATGCAGGCATTAAATGCATTGGTATCTCGCTCAATCGGAATCAATGAGACTCGTGGTGATCAAATGACTGTTAAAAATCTGCAGTTTAAGCGTACAGCACCTGATGAAGCGCAAGATAGAGTTAGTTCAGCTATGCGTTTCTCTGAAACTTATTTAGCACCATTTTCTGGCTTATTTAAGTATATTTTCGTTCTTATTATTTTACTTATTGTTTACAAGAAAGCTATTGCTCCATTTGCAGAGAAAATGCTTGAAATATCTAAAGAGGAAGAGGAACAATCTAAGCCGTATCTTGAGCTAACTGATGATGAAGAGGAAGATCTAGTAGAAAAAGTTCAAAATATGCGTAAAAAAGTTGAAGAACAGCTTGGCGTTGGTGATGGTTTTAGTGAAGATGAACTAAAATATGAGGTTCTTTTAGAGAAAGTTAGAACAATGACACATGATAACCCTGAAGAGATAGCCCAGGTACTAGAAGCACTTCTAAGTGAAGAAGCTGACGGCGTAGTTCGATAAGGAAATGGTATGACTTTAAATGGATCACAACAAGCGATTTTTGATGAAATGGGTATGGCTGAAAAAGTAGCTATACTTCTTATGCAGGTTGGTGAAGAAGCTACTGCTTCAATATTCTCACATATGGGAGTTGAAGCGATTACTGAAGTATCTAAGTTTATTGCAGGGAACAAGACAGTTGAAAAACAAATAGCTGCAGCTATACTTGAAGAATTTCATGCAATATTTCAGTCTGGTCAGTTTATTACTTCTGGTGGTATGGAGTATGCTCGTGAACTTCTTTTCCGTACTCTTGGTCAAGAGGAAGCTAAGAAAGTTTTGGAAAAACTTTCAAAATCTATGCAAGAGACTCAAAATTTTGCTTATCTTTCTAAAATTAAGCCTCAACAACTTTCAGATTTTATTATCAACGAACATCCACAAACTATTGCGCTTATTTTAGCACATATGGATGCTACTGAGGCTGCTGACACTATTCAGTACTTTCCAGATGATTTACGCTCTGAAGTATCTATGCGTATGGCAAAACTTGGTGATATCTCTCCAAGTGTTATCAAGCGTGTATCTGCTGTTCTTGAGTCTAAACTAGAATCTCTTGCATCGTACAAAGTTGAAGTTGGTGGACCTCGCGCGGTTGCTGATATCTTTAACAGACTTGGTGCTAAAGCATCTAAGGATACTCTTTCTAAAATTGAAGAGCGTGATGAAGAGATGTCTAACTTAATTAAAGAGATGATGTTTACTTTTGAAGATATTGTTACTCTTGATAAAGCTGCTATTACTGAGACACTAAAAGTTGTTGAGAAACCTGACCTTATGCTTGCTATGAAATCAGCACCAGAAGATTTAAAAGAGAAATTCTACTCTGCTATGAGTGAGCGTGCTCGTGAAGCATTTGATGAAGAGATGCAGTTTATGGGTGCTGTTAAGATGAAAGATGTTGAAGTTGCTCAAAGAAAAATTGTTGAACTTGTTAATGGTCTTGCTGAGAGTGGTGTTATTCAGATGGGTGCATCTGGTGAAGAGATGGTGGAATAGTTTATGGCTTCTGTTATTAACAATGATAATCTTGAACAACATATAGTTGATAAATATAGTTTCAAAGTTTTAGCATCAGGGCAAAATTATAATCAAGATGAGCAAAAGCCATCTGTGTTTGAACCAGAACACTCAAAAGATGATCACCCATCTCGCAGAGAGAGTGATGTCGATTCTTCAGCGCTAAGTAACTCCTCTAAAGATTCACTTATAGAATCATTGATGAAAAAAACTGATGATATGTCATCTAATTTTATAAAACTTCAGATGAAGCTAGAAGCTATGACTGAGGAGCATCAAAAAGAGTTAGAAAAAGTAAAAGAAGAGGCTTATGCAGAGGGTGTTGAAGCTGGTAAAAAATTAGCTGTAGAAGATATTGAAAAAAACAGAAGGGTAGGTCTTGAGCAATTTGCTACATCTGTTTTAACTTTAGAAAATAGTGCTAAAGAGTTTGATAAAGCACTAGAGGGTATAAAAAAAGAGTTAATGAGTGCAGCTATAGATATAGCTCAAGAGGTAGTAAGTATAGAGATTAGTGAGAACTCATCAGCAATAGCTACGGTTCTCTCATCAGAACTTATAAAAGAGTTACAATCAGCATCTAAAATAACTCTAAAAGTAAATCCTAAAGATCATGGTGCTATAAGTGAGCATGTTGGAGCTATGGAACATATAGAAGTTATATCTGATAGTGCAGTCAGTGAGGGTGGAGTAATAGCTCTTAGTGATGTTGGCAATATTGATGCAGAGATTAGTAAAAGATTTGAGCGTGTAAAACGAGCAGCTTTAAGTGAATAAAAAAGAATATAAACAAATATGAATATAAAAAATAAAACTATAAAAGAGTTAGAGCTTCTTTGTTCTGATATTAGAAAAGAGATCTTACGCGTAGTTAGTAAAAATGGTGGACATCTTAGCTCAACTCTTGGTGCAACTGAGCTAATAGTAGCTATGCATAAGGTGTTTGATTCTAAAAAGGATCCATTTATTTTTGATGTATCTCACCAATCATACGCGCACAAACTTTTAACAGATAGATGGGATGAGTTTGATACTCTTCGTCAGTTTAATGGTATATGTGGATATACAAAACCAAGCGAGAGTGATGATGATTATTTTGTAGCTGGGCACAGCTCTACATCTATATCTTTGGGCGTTGGCGCTGCTAAAGCTATTGCACTTAAGGGTGAACAAGATGAGCGTGTCCCTGTTGTTATGATTGGTGATGGAAGTATGACTGCTGGTATGGTTTATGAAGCATTAAATGAGTTGGGTGATAGAAAATACCCAATGGTAATTATACTTAATGATAATGAGATGAGTATTGCCAAACCTATTGGTGCAGTATCTCGTATGCTCTCATCTGCAATGGCATCTCCATTTTATCAAAGGTTTAAAAAACAAACTGAGAGTTTTGTAGATAATTTTGGTGATGGTGCTAGGTATATAGCAAAAAGAATGGAAGAGGGCTTAAAGCTTATAACTCCAGGTATACTTTTTGAAGAGATGGGGGTTGATTATATTGGTCCTATTGATGGGCATAACCTTGAATCACTTGTAGATATTTTAGGTCGTGCAAAAGGTTTGAAAAAACCCGTAGTGGTTCACTGTCAAACTCTTAAAGGCAAGGGTTACGAGATAGCTGAAGGTAAAGAGGAAAAATGGCATGGTGTATCTCCATTTGATGTAAGTGATGGAAAATCTCTTAAAAAATCATCTGCAAAATCTGCTACACAAATATTTACAGATTCATTGATGCATTTAGCTGATAAAAACCAAAAAATAGTTGGTGCTACTGCAGCTATGCCTAGTGGAACTGGTATGAGTGAGTTGATGGAGAAATATCCAGAGCGTTTTTGGGATGTAGCAATTGCAGAAC
>Ga0256837_1001960_pt1 | contig 13392 bp, 8 predicted proteins | sample 4562384metaG_FD_185976 | JGI IMG/M metagenome (GOLD analysis project Ga0256837, IMG submission 185976) | Hydrothermal vent microbial communities from Guaymas Basin, Mexico - 4561-384 | ecosystem: Environmental > Aquatic > Marine > Hydrothermal vents | place: Mexico: Guaymas Basin | collected... | reverse complement strand
GGTTTATTTGAAAGTTTTGCTTTTGTTAAAGCATCATCAATTTGATCAAAATCATGTCCATCTATCTCAAATACATCAAAATTGATCGCTTTAAATCTTGCAACTACATCTTCATCCCAAGATATACTTGTATCACCCTCAATTGTAATATTATTTGAATCATAAATAATTACTAAATTATCAAGTTGTTGATGACCAGCTGTTGCACAAGCTTCATAAGAAATTCCCTCTTGTAAATCACCATCACCACAAAGACAATATACTGTATGATCAATTACTTTTGCAGTTTCACTATTTAATGCAAATTGTGCATACTTACTTGCCATAGAAAATCCAACTGCATTTGCAATACCTTGCCCTAATGGTCCTGTTGTGATTTCAATACCATCAGTATGTCCATATTCTGGATGACCTGCTGTTTTAGAATCAGTTTGTCTAAATTGTTTAATATCATCAATAGTTACATCAAATCCCCAAAGATGTAAAAGTGAATAAATAAGTCCTGTAGCATGTCCACCAGAAAATACTAATCTATCTCTATTTAGCCATTTTGAATCATTTGGATTTAACTTTATGTGTTTACTTAAAACTGTAGCTATATCTGCAAGTCCCATTGGAGCACCTGGATGTCCTGAATTTGCTTTTTGAATCATATCTGCAGCTAAAAATCTAATTGTATCAGCTTGTTTTTGGTATAAGTTATTTGACATTGTATTCCTATTATATTAAGTTTAAATTTTTTAGATATAATTATATCTATATAGTGCTTTAAAATAAATTTAATCTTTATAGTGTACAATTCCAAATAAAAATTTATTATCAAGGCTACAATGTGAGCAAAAATTTAGTGATTGTAGAGTCACCAGCAAAAGCAAAAACCATTTCAAAGTTTCTAGGTTCTGACTATACAGTATTAGCATCTATGGGACATGTACGAGATCTTCCAAAATCAACTCTTGGATTTGATCCAGATAATCACTTTGCACCACAATATCTAGTATCCACAGATAAAAGAAAAGTGATAGCTGAACTTAAAAAACATATTAAAAAAGATACAACTATATACCTAGCAGCCGATGAGGATAGAGAGGGAGAAGCCATTGCTTGGCATTTGATTCCAGCACTAAAAATTGAAAAAAATCCTATTAAAAGAATAGTATTTCATGAAATTACCAAAGGTGCAATTCTTGAAGCATTAGAACATCCAAGAGAAGTAAATCAAAACTTAGTAGATGCTCAACAAGCAAGAAGAATTTTAGATAGAGCAGTGGGATATAAACTATCACCATTATTATGGAAAAAAATTAGATTTGGTCTTAGTGCAGGAAGAGTACAAAGTGTTGCAGTTAGAATTATTGTAGATAGAGAAAAAGAGATCCAAGCTTTTGTACCTGAAGAATTTTGGACTATAAAAGCTGATTTTATAAATCCGGACTTTAAAGCTAACTTACATAAAGTAAACAATAAAGTAATTAAAATCAAAAATGAAAAAACTGCTAGAGAACTTGAAAGTTCATTAAATAGTGGAACATATAAATTAGTTGATATCGAAGAAAAAGAGAGTAAAAAAAATCCAGCACCACCGTTTACAACTTCTACACTTCAGCAAGAAGCAAGTAGAAAGATTGGAAGTGGAGTTAAACAAACTATGGTAATTGCGCAACAACTTTATGAGGGAAATTTTAATACAAATATTCCAAATCATGTTGGTGGACTTATTACTTATATGAGAACTGATTCAGTTAGCTTATCAAAAGTGGCTACCTCTGCAGCAAAAAAAGTAATAGAAGACACATATGGTAAAGAGTATAGCTTACCTAAACCACGAGGATACAAATCAAAATCTAAAGGTGCACAAGAAGCGCATGAAGCTATTCGTCCAGTTAATATAGAATTAAAACCAAGTGATGTTAAACCATATTTAGATGCTAAACAATTTAGACTTTATGAGCTTATTTGGAAGCGAACAGTGGCTACTCAAATGGCTACAGCAATTATGGGAAATACAACTTATAAAATTGAAGCTGGTAAAGACAAAGAGTGTGAACTTCAAGCAAAAGGTCAAAGAATTATTTTTGCAGGTTTTATGAAAGCATATACTGAAGGTAGTGATAACCCAGAAGCTGTATTGGACAACTCTGAAAAAATATTACCAACTATACAAAAAGATACAATATTAACATGTAAAACACTTCATTGTGATCAAAACTTTACAAAACCACCTGCACGATATACAGAAGCAAGTTTAGTTAAAAAACTTGAAACTGAAGGGATAGGTCGACCTTCAACTTATGCTCCAACAATATCTACTATTCAACAAAGAGAATATGTAATAAAAACAGAAGATAAAAAACTTATGCCTACTCAAACAGGTTTTACAGTTAATGATTTCTTAGTTGAACATTTTCCTGATATTGTTGATCTTGGATTTACTGCAAGAATTGAAGAAGAATTTGATGAAATAGCTCAAGGTAAAATTCAGTGGTACCAAGTAATGGAAGAATTCTATGGTGATTTTGTAAAAAATATTGAACATAAAGAAGAAACTGTGGAGAGAGTTGTTTCACCTGTACGAGTAGTAGGAACAAATCCTAAGACAAATAAGGTAATAACTGCACGAGTTGGTAAATATGGTCCATTTGTACAAGAGGGAGACAAAGAAGATGAAGAGAAGCCAAGAATGGCTTCTATTCCTCAAGGGATGTCACCAGATACAATAACACTTGAAGAAGCTATGCATTTACTATTACTTCCAAGAGTTATAGGAGAAGATGAAAATGGTAAAGATATTATTACAAATATAGGAAGATTTGGACCATATATTCAAGCTAATGGAAAGTTCTATTCACTTAAAGAAGATGATCCATATACTATAGAACTACCAAGAGCCTTAGAAGTTATGAAAGAAATTGATGAAGCTAAAGCAAAAGCTCTTATAAAAGATTTTCCAAAAGAAAAAATACAAGTTTTAATAGGAAGATATGGACCATATATTAAAAAGGGTAGAAAGAATTATAAGATACCAAAAGATATGGAACCAAAAGATTTGACTATTGAACAAATTAATGAATTAATTGAAAAACAAGATAAAGGGATAAAAAGCCCTAGAAAAAAAGCTCCTGCAAAAAAGAAATCTACAACAAAGAAATCTACAACAAAGAAATCTACAACAAAGAAATCTACAACTAAAAAGAGTACAAAAGAGGTAAAGAAGTAAGTTAAAACTTACTTCTTAAAAATCAAAACCACCATTAAAAGTTTTTCTCTCTATCTCTTTACCATCTAAATTTATATAAGTCCATAAAGTATCAGGCTTTTGTACTTTAGCTTTTCCATTTGAAAAATCATTTACATACTTATATTGAGGTTTAGCAACAATATTACAGTTAGTATCCATAAACCCCCATAAACCATCTTTTTCGATACGCATTCTATCTTCATTAGCTAAATATATCATATCATAATCCAGTGGAGCAACTAATTCAAATTTATCATTTAAACAACCATATTGTGCTTTATTATTTTTATCAAAGTTTCTCACAATTGTAGCACCATTTATAGTATTTCTGATTTCATCATATATTGGTTTGACTACAATATTAAAATTTTCATCTATAAGACCATATTTTTTATCAATTTCAATTTTTGCATACCCATTAAAAAAATTTCCAATAGAGTCAAAAATTACTTTTAATTTTAATTTTCCATCTTTACCAATAATTCCATATTTATTATCAATATTTTTTACTATAGCATACTCATTATCTCCCATATGTAACCAATGAAGATTTACATAATTTGGATGATCATATCTATTTTTCTCAATTTCACTAAACTTGTACATTTTTTTATAGATAGGCTTTATTTGCACCGTTCCATCTTCATTTAATAAACCATCTTTTTCATTTACAGTTACAACAGCTGTGTCATTCTTTGATGCACATCCTGTCATAATTGCTAATAAAGATAATCCAATTAGATATTTTTTCATTTAAGTACCTTTCTTAGTTCATTTTTTTATTAATTCTAAACTCAACTCTTCTTGATGCCGCTTGATCTTCCACACCATTTTCATCTAATACTAAATCATCATATGCCATTCCAACTGGTTTATAATTATCCATAAGCCAATCTAAATTTTCAGCTATTCTTGGATCTTTTATTCCCATTGTATAATCAAATACATTATTTGCTCTTGCAGTTGAAAGTTTTAAATTTTTTGTATATCTTTCCTCATCATTTTTTGCACTTCTATATACTGAAGAAGTATGACCTTCTACTCTAGTCTCAGCAATTTGATCTTTATATTTACTAAGAACTTTTAAATATCTTGGGAAAAAGTTATTTAAAATATTTTTAAAATCACTTGATAATTTACTACTTCCATGTTTAAATAAATCTTTTGGATTTTTAAATCTAAATACCAATCCATTTTTATCTAATTCTGCATTCCATTTTTCAAAATCTGGTCCAAATTCATTCATCAATGCATCATATAAACCTTCAATATATTGATCTTCTACTGGAGCTGCTGCCATTTTAATTCTCAAATCATCTAAATTTGCTATTTCAATATCTTGTTCAACTCCATTATCACCCAATGCTGTAACTAAATATTTATTACCTTTTTTAATTGGTTTATCAATATTTGCACAATATTTATTATCCTCAATCAGAGCATCATATGGTCCATATGGTTGCATATCCTCTGCAGATTGATTTGCTATAGTAATATTTACTTTAGTTGCCATACCAGAAGGTATTTCACCACATATTTTATTTTCTTGTTCATCATATGAATTTAATGTGATATCTAGTTTTTCACACATTTTTGTTATATCATTATTTTCTAGTAACATTGCTATAAATAAATCATTATTTTTTGAAGCGTTATGAAGAGGAGTCATATTATGTTTATCTTCTACATTTTTATTTGCTCCATTACAAATTAACAATTTTGACATAGGATTCGTACCATTTCTTGTAGAATCCAATAATGGAGTATCTCCAAATTTATCTGTTGTATTAACTGTAGCACCATTTTCTATAAGCTTTTCAACTACGTCATATTCATTTAATCTAGTTGCAACATGTAATGGTGTATAACCATACTTATCCACAGCATTTACATCTGTACCTTTAGCAATTAGCTCATCCACTAATTTTAAATCTTTTGCTCTTATTGCATCAAATAATGCTGTTTCATTTGTAAAATCTTGAGCAATTTTACTCTTTACTACTTGACCTTTTGTACCATCTGCAGTTTGCAAATTTTGTGTACATCCTGAAAATGCTAAGATCAAAACTAAGCACGTATATATAATTTTATTCATCTATTATCCTTTTTATTTAAATTTATCGTTCATGTAACGAATTTTGTTTTATTTTTAATATTGGTTTCAAAAGAAAATCCATAATTGTTTTTTCTCCTGTAACAATATCAACACTAGCTATCATACCTGGAATAATTGGTAACTTTTCCCCATCTTTTTCTAAATAATTTTTATTAGTTTTTACTACAACTTTATAATAACTTTTCCCCTCTTTACTATCTTTATCCATTATACTATCAGCTGATATCTCAATAATTTGTCCTTCTAATCCACCAAATATTGAAAAATCATATGCAGTAATTTTTACAATTGCTTTTTGTTTTGGATTAATAAAAGCAATATCTCTTGGATCAATTTTAGCTTCTACTAATAATATATCACTTATAGGAACAATATTCATAAGATCCATACCAGATTTTACAACTCCACCAATCGTATTTACAAATATCTCTTTTACAATTCCATCAACTGGCGATTTGATTTCTGTTTTTTCTATTTTATCAGTTTCCCCAACCATTTTTGCTTCTGCTTTTCGTATTTGAACTGATATCTCTTGAAGTTTTGTTGCAGCTTGTGTTTTAAATTGTCTTACTTTTTCATCTGCTCTATTTTTAGCTTCATTGATTGCATAATTCGATCTAGGTATTGATAGTTCAGCTGATCTAATATCTCCTAATAGTTGCTGATATTCTTTTTCTATTACAATCATATCAACTTTTGATTTTACTCCAGATTGTACTAATCTTTTTATTGTTTGTCTTTGCGCTTTTACCAGTTTTAGACTAGATTTCAATTGTCTTAATTTTGATCTTATTTCTGATAATTCTTGTCGTTTTTGATTAATTTGAGATTTAAAAACTTTTATTGAACTTTTTAATTCTGCAACTCTATTTTCAAATAATATTGATTCTGATTTTATATAATCTTTTGATATTTTTTTTATTTCATCAGAAAACTCTAATTTTGGAGTTTTTTTATTAATATCTATAGTTGATTCAGCTTCAAGTCTTACTTTCATAGCAAGCCATTGATTATATCCTTCTCTTGTTTCTTCCATAGAAGCTCTAAATCTTGTTGTATCAATTTTCATTAATACTTGACCAGCTTTTACTCTTTGACCAGTTTTCACCAAAATATCTTCTATTAATCCACCATCTAGTGATTGAACTGATTGAATCTTTTCAGTTGGTATTACTTTTCCAGTTCCTCTTGCTAACTCATCAATTTTTGCAAAGTTTGCCCATATTATTGCTCCAGCAAATAAACTAATAATCAATATAAAAAATATATCAATCTTAAATGATGGCTTATCATGTGCTTGAGCATATAAACTATTTACATAATTTCTATCATCTATTGCCATAAACTATACCTTATTAGCTTTTGAAAATATTTGTTCTTTTGGACCGTCAGCAATTATCTTGCCATCATCCAAAATAATAACTCTATCTACAAGAGATAATATAGATGTTTTATGTGTGATTAGTATCAATGTTTCATCTTTTACAATATTTGAAAGACGATCTATAAACGCTTTTTCACTTTGTCTATCCATAGAATTTGTAGGCTCATCTAAGATCAAAATATTAGGATTTGTAATTAAAGCTCGTGCTAAAGTTACAGATTGAATCTCTCCACCACTTAATCCCTCACCTCTTTCTCCTACTATTAAATCATAACCAGCTTCATGTTTACCTAAAAATTCATGAACTCCTGCAATTTTTGATGCTCTTAATATCTCTTCATCTGTAGCAAAAGGTTCACTAATAGTAATATTATCTTTTATGCTTCCCATAAATAAAAATGGCTCTTGAGGAACTACTCCAATAACCCTTCTTAAATCTACAGGGTCTATTTGCCTTACATCAGTTTGATCAATTAATATTGATCCTTTTGTTGGTACATAAAGATTTTGTATCAATTTTGCTAATGTTGATTTACCAGATCCAATCTTTCCTAGAATTGCAACTTTTTCACCCTCTTTAATAGTTAAATTAATATCTTTTAAGGCATCAAAATTTTGACTCTTATATGAAAAAGTTAAATCTTTTAATTCTATATCACCTTTTAAATCTGGTCGACTAAGATATGCTTTATTTTCACGTTCAACTTCCATATTCATTATTTCATCAATATTATTTAAACTAAGCATTGTTCTATCATATCTAATAATCATACCAACTATTTGAGAAACTGGAGCTACAACTCTTCCATTTAACATCATTGAAGCAATAATTCCACCCATAGTCATTTCACCTTCACTTGCAAGGTAAACTCCACCAATTACTATAGCAATATTTGAAAATTGAGAAATAAATGTAGTAAAAAATGTAGCAATTTGAGATAAGAATTGAGACTTTTCATGATAATATACTGTTTGACTCAATGATTTATCCCAATGTGTTTTCATACGATTTTGTCCTCGTACACTTTTAATAATCTCTAGTCCAGCTACTGTTTCATTTAAAGTCGTATGTTTTAGTTGATCTTCTTTTGCAGAAGCTTCAACTGTTTTTTTAATTGGTTTTTGCATAAACCATGAAAATAGAAGTGCAATAACTACACTAGCTAATGATATCCACCCTAAAGCTCCACCAATATAAAATATGATTGCTATAAATATAAAAATAAAAGGAATATCAACAATAGTCGCAACTGTTGCTGTAGCAAAGAATTCTCTTACAGATTCAAATGATTGCAGTCTATTTACAAACATTCCTGTAGAAGATGGTCTCTCTTCAAGCCTCAAATTTAGTAACTGATCAAATATTTTATTGCTCATTACAACATCAGCTCGTTTCCCAGCTTTTCCAATATAATAAGCACGAACAAGTTTTAATATAAAATCAAATACCATAACAATAAAAATACCAATAGCCAATGCCCATAAAGTATCTATAGCATTATTTGGTAAAACTCTATCATAAACATTCATTGTAAAAAGTGGCGTTGCAATTACAAACATATTTATAAATAATGCTGCAATTGCAACCCTTATATAAATATCTTTATTTCTTTTCATTGCCCCCCAAAACCATTTTTTAGGTTCTGGAACAATAACATCTTTTGAAACTCTATTTTCAAAGTTGTATGCAGGTTTTATAATAATAACGTGACCATCATATTGATCTTCAAGTTCAGTTAAATCCATTTTAACTTCACCTTCACTAAGTCCCGGAATAATTAGTGAAGTTGTATTTTTTTCAATGTCATAATCCAATAATACTGCAGATCTACTTTTATCTAGTAATATTACTGCAGGTAATGCTAATTTTGATATGTCATTAATCTTTTCTCTTTTTACAAATTTAGATATTAATCCTATTCGTTTTGAAGATTTAATAAACTTATCAACATCCATAACAGAACCATGCATAGCTATTCCAGCTACTAATGATTCTTTTGATGTAGCGCGTTGATAAAATTTTGAAAGAAATAGTAACGACTCAAGAAGAGTGTCAACTGTTCGCCGCTCTTCTAAAGTTTTTGCTATTTCTTGATTATCAATATTTTCCAATTATCAACCTATTAATTTATACTTGTATATTTTTCTAATAATTTTCTATGTTTATCCATATAATCAACATAAACTTTTAATTGTAAAACTTTTTGATTTAATTTACTCATTGCTCTTGTTGCATCTTCAAGTGTATTATAACTTCCATATAAAACTTTAGTTCCTAAACTCATATTATATGTATGAATATCATCACTTAACAAGTTCATATTTTTTAAATATGTTTCTAAGTCTTCATTTTTATTTAAAGTTGCTATGTTAATTGTATATTTTCCATCAGGCAAAGTTTTTATACTTTTAGATGCCGTTGGCTCTTTTGTATCATCTACACCATTAATAATATTGTTAATTTCATTATCATTTGCTGAAGATTCTCCTAACTCATTTAATAATTCTGCATCATTTAATTCACTTGCACTATCTGCATTAGTTTTTTTAATTTTACTCTCATATTTAACTGGTACAAATTTTGAACATGTTTGATTTTTAGACATCAATATAGATTCACTCAATAATCCCATATGACTTAAAAGGTCATAATAAAAACCATACAAACCAAACTCTTGGTCTAAAAGAGTAATTTGAGATCTATACAATTCAGATTCTGCATTTAATATATCAATAAAAGTTCTTGTACCATCTGCTAATTGTTTAACATATACATCTTTAATATTTCTATTATCTTTTACAAATTTTTTACTATTTTCTATTCTTTGTTTTGCTTTATAATATGCATTATATGATGTAGTAACATCTTGAATAACTTCTGCAGTAACTGCATCTAGTGTTTTTTGTTGTTCTTGTAAAAATAAAGTTTCTCTTTGTTTTGCATCTTTTGTTTTAAAACCTTCAAACAAATTCCAATTTAAAATTAATCTTAATCTTTGAGTATCTTCTCTTCCATTTTCTGGATTGATTAAATCATCATCCCATGAACCTTGCCATTGGAATTTAAGTGTAGGTAAGTTTGCAGCATTTGCCTGAACAAGATTTTCTCTTTGTTCTTTTATTTTTGAAATTTGTTCTAATATTTTATAATTTTTACTCATAGCTAATTCTAAAGTTTTTTCTAAAGTATCAGGTATAAATTTTTCATTTATTATAGGTCTACAAATATTACCCTCAATTTCACTTTGAGTATATCTTTCATATTTATTATTTGCAGCAATTTGCTGATCTTCTTGCTCTAAATAACGATCTATAATAAAGTGTTTTTTTGAATTTACTTGATAACTTTCTAAAATTTCACCACTAATAGCTTCTTTTTCTTGAGCAGTTTTTAAATAATCTTCATGTCTATCAATATTTACTTGAGATAAATTTAATAATTCTTGAGATTTTACTAAATCCAAATAACTATCTATAGATTTTCTAATTGTATCTTCAACTTTAGCATCACTTCTATATTTATTTCCATAATATTTATGTTCAAATTCTTCAACTTCACTAGGAGTTAATCCGCCATCATATAAAACCTGTTCAAATTTTAAAGATGCATTCCATCCATCTTTTTCGCCATCTGCTCTTACTGCATTATCTAGGTCATACTGAGTCTTAGATTTATCTGCATATACTTCAAGATCTAAAGTTGGTAAATAATCATCCTTTTCTTGATCTACATATTTTTTAAAAGCTTCTCTATTGAATTTCTCAGATAAAATATCTGGATTTGCATCAATTGTTTGAACAACAACATCTCTTATACTAGTAGCATTTAATGAAGATACCAACACAGTCATTGTAGCAATACTTAATATAATTTTTTTCATTTCTTACCTCTTTATATGTAACATCTTTGTCACTTTGTTTACTATTATACTTAAAAGTTTCTAAAAGTTTCCATATTCATAACCTTTTTTTATATTTTTCTTATAATTATTTCACTAAACTATAAGAAATGTATAAAAGGTATTTAACTTGAATCAAAATTTAGAAATTCTTAAATCTTTCAACATCTTATATATAGAAGATGAGGAAAATATAAGAAAGAATATTAGCAGAACTTTGCAATTACTTTGTCATAAAGTATATGACTGCTGCGACACTAACGTAGCACTTACAGTATTTAATAATGAAAAAATTGATATAATAATTAGTGATATTAGTATGCCAAAGTTAAATGGTATAGAATTTACAAAGATTATAAGAAAAGATAATAAAAGAATTCCAATTATACTTTTAACCGCACATACTGATACTGATTATTTACTTGAAGCCACAAAATTAAAATTAGTTGATTATTTAATAAAACCTTTAAACTTTTTAAAATTAAAAAATGCACTGTGTAATGCAGTAGATGAAATTGAAGAAAATAATCCTCCAATTATAAAATTCCAAAATAATATAGAATATAAAACAAGCACTAAACAATTATTCCAAAATGGAATTGAACAAAATATTACTGCAAAAGAGATTGCATTATTAGAATTATTATATAAAAATAAAAATAAAACTATTTCTCAAGAATTTATTAAAATGAACCTTTGGGAAGATTCTTATGATGCTACTGATTCAGCATTGAAGGCAGTTTTAAATAAATTAAGAAATAAGATTGGAAAAAGTTCTATAAAAAATGTACCAGGAATAGGTTATAGATTAATTACTCTTTGATTTTGGAACAGTAATAGTAAAAACCGCACCTTTATCATTATTTTGTACAAATAATCTACCATTCATATTATTTTCTATAATAAGTTTAGACATAAATAATCCAACTCCTGTACCATTAATTTTATCATGTGTAAAAAATGGTTCAAATATCTTCTCTATTGGTTTAACCTTTATCCCTCCAGCATTATCCGATATCTGAACAATACTATTATTGTCTTTTTCTAAAATTCTTATAGATATTTTAGGGTTCTTAATTTGTCTATGAATTAATACCTCTTTGGCATTTGATAAAATGTTAATTAATACTTGTGAATATTCATTTTTAAATCCTTCTATTAAAGAATTTTTTTGTACTATAATTTCAAGTTTTATAGAATGTTGCTTTAATGATGAATTAATTATATTAATTGCCGAACTTATTTGATCAGAAATTTTAAATATATCTTTTTCTTTATTTGTTGCAAAAAAGTTACGAAAATCATCAATCGTATGAGACATATATTGTGTGATTTGATTAGACTTCTTTATTGAATCTAATACATCATCATTACTCACCACGCCTAACACCTCTATTTTAGCTTGAAGTTCCATACATATAGATGATAATTCCATAAGAGGCTGTCTCCATTGATGTGCAATATTTCCAATCATTTCACCCATCGAAGCCATACGACTTTGTTGGAATAACATTTTATCATTTTGACGATTATGCCGTATTTCATCAATAACTTGTTTTTTAAGTTCTCTTATTTGAAGTTTTAATTGTTGATTTTCTTCTTCTAGATTTTTTTGCAAAATTCATCTTTCATATATAATAAAAAGGTAGAATTACTACCTTTTTATTAATTGTTTATATATCTGTTTGTATCTCATCTTCAACAAATACAGAAATATTTGGATTTGATGTACTTGTATACTCTGTGAATGTAGAATCACATTGTCCATCAACAGTTTGGTTTGTAGCTTTTACTTCCCAATCATCACTATCATTAAATTCTATTTTATCTCCATTATTACCTATTACTACAAGATCATTATCGCAATCTGTTAGATCAAGTACAGATTGTATATCAATTTTTACTGTATCATTTGTATTATTATTTAAATCTATTACATCAATACATTGATCAGCTGGTAGGATATCAGCAAGATCTATATCATTTGAATCATCAAAATAAGCTAATAACTCAGTATTACAACCATTATCAATTAAATTGATTTGTGTTGGAGTTGAGATATAACATCCTTGCCCATCAATTGTCATATTAAATTGTGTACTATTACCATTGTCATTAACAGCTGTTATTATAAAATCTTCGTCAACAATTCCATCACTTTGAACTGTTGTATCAATACTATAGCTATATGTCCCATCTACAAAATTAAGATTAAATAATCCTCCTTCATTTGTAGATACTCCATCATTTGGAAAACTATCTACAGTATATGCTACACCATCAATTGTTATAGTTTGAATTGTTCCAATATCACTGAAATCTCCATCTGCATCAAAATCAATATTATCCATCAATGTTCCAGTTATATGAACTGTGTTAGTAATTGTTGAAACAACCGTAGGTAAATCTGCAATATCATCTACATATATTGGATTAATAGTTCCTGCAGATGCAATGGCATCTAAGTCATCTAATTGAGAGCAATTAACTCCAATAGTATGTAATTCAATATTATTATCTTCTATAAATTGATTCCAAGTTGGTAAATAATTGTTAAAATCAGTTTCATAACTATCATATGTATTACCATCTGCAAAGAAATAAATTACATCATTTCCATCTTCTGGTGTGCTACTATATGCATCAACGGCAGCTTCAAGACCTTGATTAAAATCTGTACCACATTTATCTGTTGCAAGGATACCATCTGTATTAATAGTTGAATCGCTCCATCCAGTTGTAGTTAAACCAGTTC
>Ga0256837_1001959_pt1 | contig 13394 bp, 20 predicted proteins | sample 4562384metaG_FD_185976 | JGI IMG/M metagenome (GOLD analysis project Ga0256837, IMG submission 185976) | Hydrothermal vent microbial communities from Guaymas Basin, Mexico - 4561-384 | ecosystem: Environmental > Aquatic > Marine > Hydrothermal vents | place: Mexico: Guaymas Basin | collected... | reverse complement strand
GATGTCTGCACCGGATTCAAAGTCAATGACGAGGCAGGGGCGGGGAAGGGTTGCAAGGAGGGTGGTCTTTCCTACGCCTGCGTCTCCATAAATCAGGATTCTCAGCTTCCTTTCGGGAAGTTCTGTTGCTTTCTTAATCGGAATTTCAAGGAGTGTTTTTTCTGCCATCACTTATCCTCCAATTCAGTTAAAGTTTTTTTGGCTGCTCTGATTGAGAGAAACTCGGACTCACTTACGGTTATGAACCTTTCTGCCTCTTGACCGAGTTCCTGACGCAGGAGTTTGATGTCCACTTTCTCCCTTTTGACTTTCTGAATCCGCAGGACAAACTTTGTTCCGGAAGCCGTTATAACCGACGTTTCCTCAATTCCTTGAGTGGCGAGTTCTCCGAAAATCATGTTTCTTATCCACTGCTTTCTCTCGTTGAGTTCTTGCAATCTGGCTTCAAGTTGTTCATACTCATTCATTAGCTCTGCGATATTCACCTGGTTTTCTTCTGTTTGGGGGACGACCTTAAAGGTCGCCCCTGCCTTTTCTTCGTAAGCCATTACACCTCCACAAATTTGATTTTCTTTGAGGGTTTGAAAGCAAATACTTTCCTTGCCGGGACTTTCACTTTCTCGCCGGTTTTCGGATTTCTGGCGATTCGGGGTGCAGCTCCTTTCAGGTAGAACTTCCCGAATTCCCTCACTCTTACTTCCTCGCCGGTGTGAACCTTTTCTACGATAAGGGAAAAGAGTTCTTCTACCACCGTTGCTACCACTTCTGCTCTTGCCCACTCCGGTTTTGGCAGCCTTCTGGCTGCTCTTTCTCTCACTTCTTTCAGGAGTTCCTCTTTGTTCATGGCGCACCTCCTTTAGTTAAGTTTCCAGTTTGTTGTATCCAAAGAGGGTTGTTTGTTCTTTGTGCTGATGAAGAAGCTTTCAAGCCACCTTGCCGCTTCTTCCGGCGTCTTAAAGGGAACCATAAGGGGGTCCGAGTCTCCCAGGTAATGGAAAATCACGAATCTCCCTCTTCTCTCAAGGTGTTTGACGTTGTTTACGTTTATGATGACCTCTCCGATTCTCAGCCACTCCATACGAACCTCCTTTAAAGAATTCCTCTCAAAGAAAAGTTCTGCTTGACTACTTTTCTGTAAGCCCACTCTTTCAGGCGGTCTAAAACCCTCGGGGTGTAACGCCGGGCAATGTCTTCAAAGGTGAGGTTTGCCGTTATGCAGACGGGCTTTTGAAGGTCGTAGCGGGTTGTGATAACGGTTTCAACGATGTAGGCGTTGTAGTCGGACTTGTATTCCCTGCCCAGGTCGTCTATCACCAAAAGGTCGGCTTCTTTTATCTCCTGCTGAAGTTCACCTCTATCAAATGCAGCTCTCAACTCCATTGCAGAGTAGAACTTGGCGCTTGATATTTTCCTGACCCTGAGAAGATGACAGGCTGCTACTACTACTGCCTGAGTTTTCCCGGTTCCGACGGAGCCGAGGAGCAGTAGAGACATCGGGAATTTCTCTTTTGCCCACTTCTTCGCTATCTGGTAGCTTTCTATTTCTACTTCACTGCCGTTAACGGTAACGGTTCTCTTTATCCTCTTCTGTTCTATGGGAAGCAGGTATTTTTCCGGGAAGCCGAAGCCTTTGAGCTTTTCTACTGCTTGAGGGGTCTTCAGGGGCAGAAGCCTTGTCTTTACGAAACTCCTCTTTCCTGCTTCGTAGAACTCGTAAACGATATCCCCGGATACGAGTCTGTTTACCAATTTGGGAGCTGTGTTCATTTTAATCCTCTGACTCGGTTAGGTGGATTTCTGTTGCGAACTCTTTTGAGACACCGAACTTGGGGTTTGTTGCCACTTCTCCAAAGTCAATCGGAGCGTTAACTTCTGATTTCCACCACTCGTAGAGTTTTTGAAGCTGAGTTTTAAAGTAGGGGAATCCGTCGGCTCTCCTTTTTGTGTAACGGTTAACAAACAAGTCCCACAAGATTTTGAAAAGTTCTTCTTCCGTTAGATGGGAGTCCTGTGCAAGGGGTTTTAGGGCTTTGAGGATTTCTTTGAGGATTTTTCCGTCCCGTGCGTAGTTTGCCGCCATCGGAACGCCGGTCTCTTCCTGGTATTTGCCGTAGGCGTAATAGAGTAGTTCCCGCACCTGCGGTGATGAGCTTTCCTGTTTTGTTCTCTTTTTCAAGTTTTCAATAGCTTTCTCAAGGTAGGAGAGGGCGTTGGGAGACCCGGAAAGAAACGCTCTGTGACATCTTTCAAGCTCTTTCAGGATTGACTTATATGCACAGCGTGCCATTACTCAGTCCCTCCGTATTCTTTTAAAACGGGAAGTCCGAGTGATTCGCAGAACTTTTTCCATTTGAGTTCTGCTTCAGAGGCGAGATTTTCCTCCCAATACTTGATGCTTATCTTTTCCCACTCTTCGGGGGAAAGTTTTGCCTGCTCTTTCATGTCTTCTATGAACTCCTCCGCATAAGACGGATGAAGGGTGTAGCGAATCCAGCGTTTTGTTATTTCTCTGAACCACTCTGCTTTATCCCAGCCGCCGCGGACTAAAATGAACGTGAGGTAGTCTCTTATGTATTGGTCTCTTCCGTAGTAGTTCGCCTCATCTTGGAATTCGGGGTCTTTGAGGAAGACTGCGTCAAGTTCTTTGAGCATGCGTTCTATTTCCTGGATTGCGTTAACGAGCTGGTGGGCTTTGAGGATGATGTCTCTCCTTCGGGAATCAACGGGTCCGAGTTCTGCCTTAAATGCTTTTTCTTCTTCTTGGTATAGATGGTTTTTGTATCCTACAAGTTTTTTAACTACGGCGTTTTTAATCTCTTCAGGAACGCCTGCCTCGGAAACAGCTTTTTTCGGCTCAAAGCCTGCGTCAATGTAGGATTTGCACTTTTCTACCCATCGGGCTATTTCTTGTTCTCTTTTCTCAAGTCTTTCTTTGAGTTCTGTTAAGACGGCTTCTTTTACGTTGGGATGAACACCGGCAAGTTCAACAGCCTCTTCCGGTGAACTTCCGGTTTCTAAGTAGGGCATACACTCTCCTACCCAGTAGAGAACCGTTGAAAGAAGTAGGTTACTGTCTCTCCAGAGGGCAGGTTTTTGCTTTTCCTCTTCTTCAGCCTCCAGGAGTTCTCTTTCTTCCTGCTGTGCAAGTTTTTCGGGGTCGTCAAGAACGGAGCGGACAGTGGGGGTGGAAAATTCGGACATGTTGTCCTTTTTTTGCAGGTAATAATCAACAAGTTGTCGTGAAATCCCAAGTTCCTTAGCAATTTGCGTTTTTGTTAACCCTTGAGTGGACAATTTTTTTATTTTCTCTTTCAGCTCTTTTTTTTCTTGTTGTCTTAAGTCAGATAACCATCTTCTTATTGTTCTATCAGAAACCCCAAAAAGCCTTTGAATATCTTCAGGTTCTACTCCTGCAAGGTAGAGTTGTTGAGCACAGAGCTTTCGTTCCTCTGGTTTTAGAGCAAGTCCATGTTTAAGGTTATACTTAATAGCTTCCATTCTATAATGGAGTTCGTCTTTTATCGGCAACGCTTCACCTTCAATGAACGCTTTACCTATCAGCTCACAAGCTTTTTTTCTGTGAACTCCATCAACTATCCAGATTTTCCCATCAGGTCTTTCCCAAACTTTGATAGGGTCAAATTCAACGCCGTTCTCCATAAGCTCTGCATACTCTTTAACTTTTTCTTCTACTGTTCCTGTGATAACGCGCGGAAGTAAACCTTGAGGGACTTCTAAATCAGAGACTTTATACTTCGCAATCCTTCCCATTATTTAACCTCCTTTATGGGTTTTGGCAAAAAGAAAATTCCAGATAAGGTTTCATCTATGATGTGGACGTAGTGAATGAAGGAAAGAACCTCAAAGGTATATTTGGTTTGGAGCTTCTTTATAAAGGACAAGACTTCTTCAACAGAAGTTCCTCTATAAGGTATCCATACTATAGGAATTCCTTCCTGTAGATATTCGGGCTGTTTGTGCCAGCTCCCAACTTCTATCGCAAGTTTTATAGAAAAATTCATAAAGTGGATTCTTTTGATGTCCGATAGAAAAGGATTAATGAACCCTTTAAGTGGAATAGAAACGAGAATATCGCTTCTGTGCTTCTTCCAAACTCCTTCAATAAAAATCCATTCAGGATTAATTCCCGAATCTAGCAACCAGAAGAATGCTTTTATTTTTTCCTTAATGTGAAATAAAGATTCATTTTTCTTTTGAGCTTTTAGATATTTTCTAAATAAGTTAAGTTTTTCCTTGATATTCTTATCTGCATAAGCTATCTTTTCCGCAAAGTCAAGACAAAACAGTAACCAATCTCTACCCCATAAGTCCTGTTTATTCTGGATTCTTTTTCCAATGGCTTTTTGAAAACGCTTATACCACGGAGGTAAGGTGTTTAGATACCATTTTGGATTATTTACCTTCCTTAAATTAACTATTTCCCGTCCTTTCTTCTGAATGCCTATATAGGACAGAAGAATTTTTCTAATTGTGTCTTCATTTCCTTCTAATTTTCCGTTAGCCATTTCTCACCTCCCGGTCATTTTTGCCCACCTTGTCCAGTTCTTGACTGCTATCTTGGTGGTGAAGTATTGAGTAGGAGATTGCGAAAATGCCCCAGAACAGGAGCCATAAGATTCCCGAAATAATTGCTATCGGGAGGAAAAGCACTTTAATAGAGTTTACAGAGACGGTTTTCAGGAACTTTATTGCTCTTGTAGAGATTTTTGATAAAGCTTCTCTCTCTACAAAACTCATAGCACTACTTTTGTTCCTCATCTTTAACCTCACTATCGGGACGGTGATAGTTGTCTGGCTCGTGGTTCACCGGTAAGCCCGAGTTTTCTTGCTCTCCAGCGAACGGAATAGACTGTTCTGCCGAGTTTTTCTGCTATTTCCCTGTAAGTGAGCTTTCCCTTGTTCTCTATCAGGAATGATTCTTCCTGCTTCGTCCACGGCTGATTGTGGTTAACTGCTGATGAATCTGCTGAGTGCATGTATCTGCTGACTCTTTTCCTTGTATCAACTCTTCTGCGCCTTGCTTTGGCTCTTTCGTAACACTTACGGCAGCAGTATTTGTCCTGTTTACCGCGTCTGGGGAAGAAATCTTTTCCGCAAACCGGACATTTCTTCAGGAGTTCTCTCAAAGGCTTTTCTTCTTCAGCTACGGGGTTTTCAAAAATCGGCGGGTCGTATTCGGAAAGAACCTTCAAAAGTCCCTGTCCGACCATTACTTCAACGAAGTCCTTTACCTTGTTCCTGATGAAGGAGCGGGAGAAGATTTCCCCATACTCTTTCCACAGTTCTTCTGTTATGTCCGAGATTCTGAAATAGCGCCGCTCTAATATCAGTTCGTAGATTCTCTCTTTCACGGCTACACCCTTGCCACGATTCTTTCAAACATCTGCTTTAAGAGGGCTTTGTCCGGCTTGCTGGTGCTTCTCTTTATGAGCTTTAAGGCATTGACGAACTTGAGAATTGAAAGTCCGTATTTCTGGGCAAGTTTGTAGGCAGCTTCGGGGTCGGCTTCTACTTCCAAAACTTTTAGCAGTTCCTTAACGTCGGCTTTTGTTATGGTGTCAAGGGAAACTTCTTTGATTACTCTTTCATCAAGAGAACCGACTCTGGCTACGAGCTTGGGAAGATTCTCGTTTCCTACTAAAACAAAAGGGAAGAGCGTTTCTTCAAGAATCAGCTTTACGGTTGCGGCAGTGTCTTTGTGGGAAAGAACAAACTCTGCTTCATCAACGATGATGACGTATTTGCGGTATTTGGCAAATCTGGTAAGATATTTGAGGGTATCGTCAAAACTTCTGCCGGTTGGGCATTTAACGGCACTTGCAACTGCACGAAGGAACTTGTTGGGGGTATCCATCTTCGGATGCCCCTTCACAACTCCTATGTTGTCAAGACCGAGTTTCTTCTCTAATGCCTTTATTCCCCAGGTTTTTCCGATTCCGTAAGAGCCGTAGGCTACCGCCACGGCTTCAATACCTTCTTCGCTGAGCTTGTTAAGCTCATGGACGAGGGCGGCGAATTTCTTAAGGACTGTTGTATTTGCTATGTTTTCAGCAGAAACTCTCACTTCCTCACCTCCCTTTTAAGCTCTTCAATCTCCTCTATTTCTGAAGCGTAAAGGCTGAAAGCCATCGGGTTTTCGGTTTTAAATTTCTCATAAGCTTTCCAGATTTCTTCCGGAACCTGCCCTTTGCGGTCTATGATGTAGGTGAGGAGTTCGTAATCGTCGGTGGGGATGAAGGGTTCGGGTTCTTCTGAAATTTGAGGAATGGTAATGTCTGCTTCGGGAATAGTTTCTTCCGATTCCTCTTTAAGGAGAGCTTCCATTTCGGAGTAGTGGAGCTTCGTTTCTGCTTCCTTTTTTCTTTCCTGTTCAAGTTCGTGAAGCTCAAGGCGGGCTTTGACGGTTTTCTCAATAGCTTTTTTCTTCCTTTCTCTCCTCTTTACTCTATCTCTCCAGCTTTCAGGATTTTCTTTTTCTGACACAGCGTCGCAGATGAACTTTCCGTCAAGGGTAAAGACTTTCACGTAGGTGTCGTTTGAATCATCAAGCCTGACTTCAACTTTTTGACCTTCATACTCTTCAAGGGCTTCTGCATAGTAGTATTCGTGGTCAATCCTTACGGTTGCGTTGGTAACGGTCCTGACTTTCCGCTCTGCAAATGCCCAGTAAAGCCAGTCGCCGTCAACTCCTTTTCTCTCGTGGGGTTTGTAAACTTCTGCTTTATCAAGGTTATAGTTCTCAACGTATTGGGCAAAGAGCTTTTCGTATTCTTCAAATGTGAGGGGCTTTTCTTCTCCCCATATTCTCTCAACGTCCTTTCTCTCTTTCGGGTCTTCCTGAGTGTATCCGGGAAGGGTCTTACAGAACTGCATCTTGATGATTTTGAAACCGCTTTCAACGTTCCCCTTGTCCCATCCCGAATAGGGTTTCGCATTTGAAACGTGAATGCCGAGTTCTTTTAAACCTGCCAGTATCCTTTCTGCCTTGAAGTCCTTTCCCCAGTCGGTTCTTATGATTTTGGGAATGCCGAACTGCTTTATGGCTTGAAGTATTAACTGGGCAACCGTTCCCGCGTGAGGGTTATATGGAAGAAGCAGGTAAGAAACTATGTAGTTTGAGTAAGTGTCCCTGATGATTGAAAGCCAGGGGCGGATTTCTTTGCCGTCGTGAATAACTACATTATCCATTCGGGTGTGGTCCCACTCCCAGCGGTGATTGGGAGCAACTTTTTGAACGTGTCCGGCTCTCGGGCGGTAGCGGATTGCTTTGGATTCTCCGCTTCTTAGCCTCTCTACGTAATATTTCTTCCTTGCATAGAAGTCGTTAAGATGCTGCCTCAGCTGTTCGTATGTGAGATTTATCCCGAGTTCGTTAGCAAGCTTTTTTACTTCGTCATAGATAGACTTTATTGTTAGCTTTTTGGGAAGGCAGAACTTAGCTTCCGCAAGGGAGAGAACGTGGCGGAGAGCTTCTGAATACTCTTTTTCCGTTATTCCGACAAGAGCTTTCACTCCTTGAGTTGTGTATGCCCTGCACCAGCGGTGAACCGAAGAGGGAGTTTTGCCGAAAGCTTTTGCTGCCGGTCTTATGCCGAAGCTCATTGCATACTTTACGACTTTTAACTTTTCAAGGGCTTCCTGTCTTTTGTCAGACGATAGCTGGTTGAGTTCTTCCGTGTCTTTTTCCGTTATCACGGGTGAAAAGGAGGAGGCAGGCGGGGGCGAACCTGCCTCCTTGGAAATCGGGGAGGAGGTTGGGGGGTAGGCGATAGACTCCAGGATAAAAACGGTATTTTTGCCTACCTTTTTCTTTTCTACTACCCGGAGCTTTTCCCCAAGTTCTTTAAGTTTTTCGTTTATGAGCTGAAGGTTGCTGGCGTAGCGGTTTCTGAATGTTCCTACGGAAATCCCGAGTTTTTCTGCAAGTTCGGCAGGGGAAAGCTCCAGGCGCATCTTACTCCTCCACTACGGTTTTAACGCCGGGGGTGAGTTTGGAAAGAGCTTCGGCAAGGGCTTTTTCGGGAGTCTGGGCTTTCACTTCAACGGCTTGACCGGTTGTATTGTCAATTACGACCTGAACTCCAGTAGCCCTTTCTTGACCACCCTGTCCACTCTTTGTGGTTTTTCTTTTTGAACAGATGCCGTGTAGCCTGCAAGTTTCAAAGAAAAAGCGAGTTTCCTTGCAGAGGTTTTCTCTATGAGCCAAAGAGCAAGACACATTAAAGTTGATGAAACTGCCCAGAGTCCCCAAAAAGGTAGAATTTCTACCAGAGGCAAAAGGGTTTCTATCGTAATCAGAATTCGTGAAATCCGGTTTTTCATGGTATCCCTCCGCATTGTTGACGCCAGTCGTGGTTCTATTTTTCAAGAGATTCTTGGCTTCTTTGAGAGATTCCTTCTTTACGCGCTCTTTTTTGAAGCCGTTCGCATTCTTTCGGGACTCTTCAGCCATTAGTAAGTTGATGCTTTGGTTAAGCAACCTTTCACACCTTTGTGCATTGAATTCTTCACACGGCTTTTCAAGCTCTTTTAGTGCCTCTTGCAGATAGCGGTCAAAGGTTTTATCTTTCATTTTTGTCCTCCCAACTTGGTTCCGGTATAACGAGGGCAAACAGCAGGATTAGGGCGTAGAGGGCGAGGAGTTCCATCACTCGCCCTCCTCTGCCTTTCTTTTTGCAAGTTTGACTGCAAAAACGACTTCTGCGGCTTTTATGAGAAGTTCTTCGGCTTCCTTGTGAATCCTTTCAAGTTCTTCCCTTGTAACCTTTCCATCTTCAATTGCTTCGGCGTGAACTTTTAAGACATCTGAGAACTCTTTTGTTAAGAGAGAAATTTCCTTTTGAAGCTCTGCAGGGGATTGAATCCCTGTGGTTCTTACAAATACTCCTCCGCATTTCCTTGCGAGCCATTGGATAAGGACATCATTACCGTAAGCTCTGTTTAGCTCGGGAACTCTCGGTAGCGGTGGGTTGTAGACAGGGTCTGTGTGGTAACGGCGAACTGTTTCCGTTCCTATTCCCATTTCGTCGGCGATTTCCGAGTAGGTTTTTTCACTGAAAGCCCTTGCCATGTTCAGGGCTTCTTTTGCATTCATTGACTCGTAAGGCAAATTCAGCTCCACTTTGGTTTTCCTTCTTCCCATTCTCTATTCCTCCCAACTTGGTTTTTGGCTTTGCGTTTCCAAGTCATTGCAAAGATTGAATTTCAAGGCTTATCTCCTTACTCTTCTGTGTAGGGAAAGAGTTTTTCGCCTACTGCCTGCTCAATCATTCGTGCCATTCTTTTGGAGTAAGCAGTGCCGTTGACTACGCATCGGAGGGTTCCGGGATTGACGCCGAGTTCTTCTGCCAGGGCTTTGAAAGTGGGGTATTTGGCGAGGATTTTTTTCTTAATCTGCTTCGCTACTCTTTTGCCAAAATACCTTCTTGAAGTTCGGTAATTTGCTATCATTATTTCTACCCCGTGCTACGGTTATGTGTTGGCTACGATGTGTGCTTATGGATAGTATATGTTCATTTTTGAACCTTGTCAAGAGCTATATGTTCAAAATTGAATGCAATGCAAAAATTGGACACTGTGTCCGAATTTTGCGGGATTAAGATGAGCAAAAACTTAGAAAGAGCCATAGGGAAAAGAATAAAAGAACTTAGGAAAGCTTTGGGGTTAACCCAAACAGCCTTTGCTGAGAAACTTGGACGTTCAAAACGTTCTATTCAGGAATGGGAGAGTGGCAGAAATGAACCTTCCGAAAGAGTGCTCCGCCTTATAGAACAAACCTTCAACGTCAACCCCGAATGGCTGAGAGAAGGCAAGGGGGAGATGTTTATAGAGAAGGAAGAAAGGAAAGAAGAAGCTCTCTTAGAGCTTTTCAAAGCTATGGAAAAACTGGAAGGTAGAGTTCCAAGGGCTGTCAAAAAAGCCATACAACGCATGTATGAAACACAAGATGTAAAGGGGTTAATTGAGATTTTCACTAATTACCTTTACGACATAGCAGAAACTGATGTTAATGAATGTCGTGCTGAGAGAAACTTTAAGGGTAACTATATCGGGAAAGGCAGTATGAATGTTCAACTCTATAAAGAGGGAAAAGATGAGAAAGGGTAACTACATAGATGGAGGAGATGGGAACATTCAGATTTATAATGAAAATGGCACTGTTAACTTTCAAATGTGTCCAGAGTATGAAAGCCTGAAGGTGGCTGCTGAACAAGAATTGGGGAAACTAAGAGAATTACATCAGGAAGCTTTGCAAATAGTTAACTTGGCTAAAAGCCTTCAATATCTCATCCATGCTATTCTTGTAATTTGGGTAATAGTCGTTTTTGTATTGGATTTTGTGTCCAACAACATTTCATCTTTTGCATCAATAGCAGGCGAGTATATCCCTAAGTTCACGTTAATGGCTTTAGGTAGTATGCTCGTTTTAGGCTTGGCGAGAATGGAGTTTGAAAAAAGCTATTCCCATTTTCTCAGAAAGAACTACTATCGTTTCAATGCAATAGATAAAGCTTTAACGGAGCTTTACGCATTAACTTGCCAGAAATTCGCAGATACTCCTTTAGCTGAAAATCTTAGAAAAGGAATGGATATTTTGGCTGCTTTAAAACAAGACTACGAGATATTCGCCAAAAAGGAGTCCAAAAGGCTCAAGGTAACATTCTGACGGAGACAAACAAATGTTATGGAACTTTTATGTGGCTCAATACAAAGACGAAGGTAAATGGAACAGACATGTTACAAAACATATAAGAAGACTGCAGAAAAGAAAGTGAGGTAAAAAAGTTTAGGGGAATTATGAGGCGAGTAATTGATAGTAGAGATGAAATTATCCGCGATGCTTTTTTTAGGTTGTGGAATTTAAAAGAACTGAAAACGGTCTTAGAAGACTTTAAAGAAATTAAAAATATGGTAGTTGGTTTTGCATCCTTAATAGGTATTGGAGGTATCGGTTATGTTAGTTACTTCACAAAGTGGCCGTTAGGCGCCAAGCTGGTTATCGTGATTCTTGTTGTTTTACTAATAGTAGCAATTACCTTAGTGCGTAATGTTCTTCGCGTTGCCCAAGAAAAATGTTCTAAATGCAGTTTAAAAATAGAGGACGATATTTTCACTTTAGCGAGAGCAGCACATGATGTAGTTCATGCGATTAGGGATTCAATTGAAGAAGAAGGTAAGTTCCTCAATGCCAAGCTTGATGAATTAAAGCGGATTTTTGAAAATGAGCTTCAACATGTCCTTGATAGGTGTCAAGAGTATTTCAGCGAGCGTTACGATACTCCCCAGATAGTTGTTTCTTTAATGGAAGTGAATGATCCGCAAACTCCTGACTTCATGATGACCAAATATTACAGTTCAAACGCTTCAATTGATAGAAAGAAATACCGAAGCTATATAAGTGAACAGAAGGGAGAAGTAGCAGGGAAATTTTTACAGATTGCTGCTCTAAGAGATGGGGGTAAAGGACATGAGGAAATGACGCCGGTAATCTGGGATAGCTCAATGCTTGAGAGGAGAAAGTACATAGAATACGAACATCAAAACACTAACTTAAATCATGAAAAGATAAAAAAGGATAAGCAAGACAAGTGTTACGATATGGGAATCTCTTCCCCTTTTTTTGTTAATCAGAAGTTTATGGGTTGTATAAATGTTGACTGTTTGAGGAAAAATCTTAAGACTAATAACTTTAAAGAGGAAGATGCAGAGGTATTGCGATTCTTTGGAGATGCGTGTGCCCTTATATATGAGATTATGGAGCTGGTAGAGTCTACAAAAAGTAAAGAGAGAGAACTACAAGAGCTTAGGGAAATTATAAATGACAATGTTTTAGATAAGAGAAAGCTAATGGAGGACTTGAACAAGATATAAGGAGGGAGAAATGAAAGAAAGGACATATTGGTATACTAAACAGGAGATAGAAGAGATAGCCGGAATAATTGTGGATAAGCTCAAAGAGAAAGGAATTACTCCTCCTTACACTCTTGAGAAGTTAAAAGAAATAGCAAATAAGTTAGGAATAGAAGTTATTGAAGGCAGTTTTGGATATAGGTTTAAGAACTATGATGATAAGGGAAATCTTGTTTTTTCCGAGGATGCTTATCCCTTTGAAGGACAACTGGAGATAAAAAGGGAAAACGGGAAAGAGAAAATTACTATTATTCTTAATAAGGATAGGCCTGTTTATGAACCCAGACGAGCTCATTTCACCTTTGCTCATGAACTTGGACATTATTTCTTGCATTATAAGTTACTGGGACTTGAAGTAATACCCAAGGACACGTTCTATACCTTTAACCGTAAGACTTCTTACGACCGAAGGGAGAGGGAAGCTAATTGGTTTGCTTCAGCATTTTTAATGCCAGCAAAGGATGTTAGAGAGCAGTGGGAGAAGTTGAAAAAAAAGTATTATGGAAAATCAGATGCTTTTATTTTTGTAAAGGCAATTACAGAATTAGCGGATCATTTTAAAGTATCAAAATTAGCAATGAGATACAGACTCCAAGAGATAGGCTTAATCAAGTAGCTTTTATTTCCATAGCCCACCGTTGCCCACCCTGTCCACCCTCCGGGAGCTAACCTCAAACAAAACCACTCCCGGAGGGTGTTATGGCAAAAAAGAAAGCCAAGGTTCAGGAAGTAGAAACAAAGGAATCTGCTCAAGAACAAAAAGAACAATCTACCGAATTCCATCAAGCTGATTCAAATAAGCCCAAAGACACAAGAATCCTCTACGCCGGACCTACAATAGTTAACGAGAGGTTCTTCCTCCGTAAAGGTCAAATCTTCACCGAAATTCCCGGCTACGTTCCGGAAGACCTCAAGAAGTTCTTTATCTCCCTTGCCGATTACTCTCCCGAAAAAGAGAAAGAACTTGAAGAACTAAGGCGTAAATACCTTAAACAAAAGGGGAGGGTAAAGTGAAGGGAAAAATCCTCCTCCGCCTCCTCCAAACCCTACATTACCTATCAACCCAATTTCCACGCAAAGCCTCCTTTGACATAGGAGAACTCTTCAAAGACGCGGATGCTGAAGAGAGAAACGAAATCGTCAACCTGCTCCTATGGATGAAAGAGGAGGGATTAATCAGAGGAGAAATCACCTCTGCCAGAGCATCAAACCTTGTTATGACCGCAAAACTCGTATCCCTTCTCTCCTCCGAAAGAGAAGGAGGAACAGTCTGGACAGAGGAAATTGAGGAGCTTCTATCAACGGCATCTCTTGAAACCATAGAAAAAGCAGCATTTGAGTTCCTAAGCCTTTTGGAGGTTTAAAATGGGATATACCAGAGGAGTAACCGTAGAAGAAAAACCTACCAGTCTATTACCGCCTGTTAGAACAGACACAATAATAATTGCAATAGGAACTGCAAA
>Ga0256837_1001958_pt1 | contig 13395 bp, 16 predicted proteins | sample 4562384metaG_FD_185976 | JGI IMG/M metagenome (GOLD analysis project Ga0256837, IMG submission 185976) | Hydrothermal vent microbial communities from Guaymas Basin, Mexico - 4561-384 | ecosystem: Environmental > Aquatic > Marine > Hydrothermal vents | place: Mexico: Guaymas Basin | collected... | reverse complement strand
CTATGAGAGTTTAAAATCTAACAAGGAGATAGTTGATATAAATGAGAAATGTGTAGCATAAGGTGACAGGTTAGGAAGGAATAAGGATTTTGGAAAAGTTGTTTGGATTATTTGGGGTAGTATACTCCTCAGAGCTAAAAGTTTCATTTCGATAATTCGATAAGATATATTTTAATATTATACAATAAAAAAGATACTAGATAAATAGAACATAATTACGCATTATTAACTTAAGTAATTTTAAATATAGATAACTTTAATTATTTTACAGGTAAATTTGGGTATAATTCGCGAAATATTTAAGGGGAAGATACCTGCTAAGCAATTATGCCTTTGCAACTTGTATTATCTCCTTTATATTCAAAGGATTATAATGCAAGAAAATGCACAAACAGAACAACCGAAAGAAGAAGAAACAAAAACAATGACTTTTGATGAGCTAGGACTTAAACCAGAACTACTAAAAAGTGTTAAATTTGCTGGGTTTACAACACCCTCACCTATTCAAGAACAAGCTATTCCAATTGTAATAAAAGGTCGTGATATCGTTGGTCAAGCACACACAGGTACTGGTAAAACAGCTGCTTTTGCACTTCCAGCACTTCATAATATGAAAATGGACGGCTCAGTAGAGATGCTTGTAATCACACCAACTCGTGAACTAGCAACTCAAGTAAGTGATGAGATATTTAAGTATGGACGTAACTTAGGAGCTAAAACTGTAACTGTTTATGGTGGTAGCTCTTATAAACGCCAACTTGACCTTATCGCTCGTGGTGCTTCAGTAGTAGTTGCAACTCCAGGACGTATGCTCGACATTCTTAAAAGAGGTATGATTCCAGACTTCGCTCCAAACATTGTTGTACTTGATGAAGCTGATGAGATGCTTGATATGGGATTTTTAGATGATATTAATGAAATCTTCTCTTATCTTCCAAAAGAGCGTCAAACACTTCTTTTCTCTGCAACTATGCCAGCACCAATTAAAACACTTGCAAGTAGAATTTTAAAAGATCCTGAGTTTATCTCAATAACTAAGGGTGAGACTACAAACACAGACATTGAACAACTCTACTATGTTATTGATGAACACGAAAGAGATGATGCTATTATCCGTCTAATGGACTCTGAAACAACTGATAAATGTGTAGTATTTTGTCGTACAAAATCAGAAGTAGATAGACTTTCAAATGTTCTTTCAAATGCTGGTTATTTAGCGAATGGTCTTCATGGAGATATGGAGCAACGTCAACGTGAGAATGTTATCAAAGGTTTTAAACAGAACTCTGTAAAAGTACTTGTAGCTACTGATGTTGCTGCTCGTGGTATTCATGTAAACAATATCTCTCATGTATTTAACTACCATATTCCTTTTGATCCAGAGTCTTATGTTCACCGTATCGGTAGAACTGGTCGTGCTGGTACAAAAGGGAAAGCTATTACACTTTTAACTCCTTTAGAGTTTAAAGAACTACAACGTATTAAACAGAAAGTTGGTACTTCAATGGCTCATGCTTTTGTTCCAAGTAAAAGTGACCTACGTAGTGCAACAATAGATAATATGGTAAAAGTAATCGAAGATCACAAAATCTATGATGAAGCTCACAAAATCCTTGACCGTCTTAAAGAAGACATAGATGAAGAGCAAATCATGTACAAACTAATCTCTATGATTTTAGATAAACAAGATATAAAAGGTCCTAGTCAGATAGGTATTCCTGCTGATAAACTAGATGCTATTTTAGCTCGTGCTGCACAACGTGGTGGCAATGGAGGACGTGGTCGTGGTCGTGGAAACTACCGTGGAAACAGAAGTCGTTCAGGTAGTGGAGATAAAAATCGTTCAGGTGGAGGCGGTGGATACCGTGGAAACCGTGAAGGTGGAGATAGAAACCGTAGTGGTGGTGGAAATGGTGGCGGTGATAGAAACCGTTCAGGTGGAAGAAGCTCAGGTGGTTACAGAGGTAATCGCGACTAATCTTCATCTCTTACAACTCTTGGGAATCTCTTCCCAAGAAATCTTCTAAATATCTTTAATTTTTCCCAATATTTTGTTATAATTGTTAAAAAAAGGTGATACTATGCAAAATATGATTATCTATGAAGATTTTAGTCTTTGGGTAGAAAAAGAGGATAGTGAGATACCATGGTTAAAAATTTTCACAAAAGAACCCTATAAAGAGTTAGGTGATGTTCCTTTAGGATTACGTAAAAAACTTTGGGAAACTTATGATCTAATTGAGTATGAGATGCGACATTATTATAAACCTAAAAAGATAAATATGGCATCATTTGCAAATATTTTACCTCGTGTTCATATTCATGTAATGGCAAGATTTGAAGAGGATAGTCACTTTCCACAACCTATATGGGGAGAAAAGCAGAGAGAATCAAAACTCAATCTTCCAGATGAAGCAGAGTTTCATAAAAGAGTTTTTCATGCTCTTACACAAAAGCATAACTAAGCGAAATTCCTATTTAAGGAATTTCTCTATTTTTGAAGAGGAGAGAAAGGAACTAAAGCACTTCCCCATGTAAGTCCACCACCAAATGCATCAAGAAGCATTAATTCACCAGACTTAAGTTCTCCAGCTTCATAAATATCATTTATAGCCATTGGAATAGAAGCTCCTGAAGTATTTCCGTATTTAGGAACTGTTACAACAACCTGTTCTTTAGTCATCTTAAGAGCATCTCCTACAGCTTTAATAATTCTGTAGTTAGCTTGATGTGGAATAAAATGATTTACAGCACTACTTTCAATTTTATTTTCTTCTAGGATTTCAACAACATCTTTAGTTAAAGTACGAACAGCAACTTTAAAAGTCTCATTTCCTTTCATCTGCATAAAACAAGCGCCTGCTTCACCTTCAAGTGCATCATGAGGAGAACCTGTCCCTCCATTTGGAGTCATTAAAAGATCTGCATAAGTACCATCAGCACCAGTATGTATATCTATGATAGCTTCATCTCTGTTCTCTGTAGCTGAGATAACAGCAGCCCCTGCACCATCACCAAATAAAATACAAGTTCCACGATCTGTATAATCAGTAATAGCAGAAAGTTTTTCAGCCCCAACGATAAGGATATTTTTTTTCATCCCTGATTCAATAAATGCTTTTGCAATAGAGAGGATATATACAAAACCCGTACAAGCAGCACTTATATCAAATGCAGTAACATTAGCAAGTCCAAGTTTTTTTGAGATAACAGTAGCCGTTGAAGGCATACAGAAATAATCAGGTGAGATAGTAGCACATATAATCATATCTATCTCTGAGATATCTACTCCACTTCGCTCTATTGCAAGTTTAGCAGCAGATACACCCATGTCACTTGTAGTCTCATCTTTTCGTGCTATATGACGCTCTTTAATACCTGTACGTTTAGTAATCCACTCATCAGTTGTGTCAACCATAGAAGAGAGCTCTTCATTTGTAAGTATTTTCTCTGGAGCGTACGCACCAATTGATCTAAACGCTGCATATGCCATAATTAATTCCTACTTATTACTATTTTTATATTTTTCTAAATTTTCTAAAATGTGATCATTTACATTTGTATCAACATAAGCTATCGCTTGATAGATTGCATTTTCCATCGCTTTAGCATTGCTTTTACCATGACTAATGATTGCACAGCCTTTTATACCAAGAAGTGGAGCACCACCTACTTCAGCATAATCTATCTCTTTTTTAAGAAGCTTAAATACTTTACGCATAAGTAAAGCACCTGTAATAGCTATGGGTGATTTTCTAATGTACTCTTTAATAAGTCCACTAATAGTAGAAGCTACACCCTCGCTTGTCTTAAGAACAAGATTTCCAATAAACCCATCACATGTAACAACATCACAAGAGCCATTAAAGATGTCTCCACCTTCAACATTTCCTATAAAGCCTTCATAACCTTTCAGTAGTTTATGTGCAGCTTTTGTAACTTCGTTACCTTTAGAGTCCTCTTCGCCATTTGCTAAAAGACCAATACGAGGATTTTTAACACCCATAACATTCTCTGAATAACATCCACCCATAATCGCAAACTGTACTAAATGTTCAGCTTTTGAGTCAACATTTGCTCCAACATCTAAAACAGATGTTCTCGTTCCATTTTTTGTTGGCATAAAAGTTATAAGTGCAGGTCTAGCTATACCCTTTAAACGTCCAAGTCTGAGAGTTGCTAGAGTCATAGTAGCACCACTGTGTCCAGCGGAGACAACACCATCAGCCTCACCATTTCTTACAAGTTCAACTGCTTTATAGATACTGCTCTCTTTTCGTTTTACTGCATCAGTTGCAGCATCACTCATAGAGATCACATCATCAGTTTCAACTATAGAAATCTTATCTCTATAACGTTTTGGTAACAGAGGTAAAATTTCTGATTTTTTTCCTACGAGAATAGGTTCAAATGTTTTCTTTTTTAGTGCTTGGACTAATCCCTTAATAATCGGCTCAGGACCGAAGTCCCCGCCCATTGCATCAATAGCAATCTTAACCATTGACTATTTATACTCACCAGTAGTTGGGTTAATGTGGTGTGGTAACTTGTAAGTTCCATCTTCACATTTAACTGGTTTTGCTAGAGTGATTTTGTAGTGAGTTCTTCTTTTCGCGCCACGTGAATGAGATACTCTTCTCTTAGGTACTGCCATATCTTTAGTTCCTTTCTTTTTTAAATTTTAATTTAAGTGTTTACACTCATCGCAACTGTGATAGTCACTTTTGATTAGTTCAATTTCAGAGTTTAAAAGCTCCTCTATCTCTACTTCACCATTTAAAGACTCAACAACATCGTATTCGATATTATCATCATCTTCATAAACACCATCAGAAATGTAAAATTCTACATCTTCGTCTAATGATAGTCTAAATTCTTCTGCACAAATATCACACGATTTTAGAAGAGAACCTTCTAATTTCGCTTTTAGCAAAATTAATTTGCCAGTATGATACTGTAAATAACCTTTAAAAGTTATTTCATCAGATTTCACTTCAAAATCTAATGGTGTTTGCTTCACACGTCTTAGTATTATCTTCACAGATTCTACTTAAGAAATTTCTCTTTCTGAGAAAAAGAATGCAATTTCGATTGCTGCATTTTCAACAGAATCACTTCCGTGAACTGCATTAGCATCAATATTTTCAGCGAAGTCTGCACGGATAGTACCTGCTTCAGCTTCTTTAGGGTTAGTAGCACCCATTAAATCACGGTGAATTTGCATAGCATTTTCACCCTCTAAAACTGAAACAACAACTGGACCACTGATCATGAAATCAACTAAGTCATTGAAAAAAGGACGCTCAGAGTGAACTGCATAAAATGCTTCAGCATCTCCACGTGAAAGTTGCATTTTTCTTGTAGCAGCTAGTTTAAGACCATTGCTCTCAAATCTGTCTAAAATCTTGCCTATAACACCTTTAGCTACTGCATCTGGTTTAATTATTGATAGTGTACGTTCCATCAAATCTCCTCTGAAAATATAAAATTAGATTGGGATTATATCTAAAAAAAGATAGTTTTTCGTTTAAAAAAGGTTTTTTTTTGATTTTAGTAGAAAGATAAGAGAGTTTCTTGAAGTTTAGAAACGCCAAATAGGCGTTTCAAGTGCAGATAATTAATCTACGATATTTTCGTGATTTGAACGTTGCTCATCAGTAACATCTTCACGATGCTCTGGAGAGTCTCCGATAGCATCCCACGTAATACATCCCTCAGTAGGACATGCAGTTGCACAAGCTGGTTCGTCATGATGACCAACACACTCTACACATTTGTCACCATATACATAGTAAATTTCTTCACCCGATGGATTATCATCTTCGTCTACGATTGCCTCAGTTGGACACTCATCAATACAAGCACCACAGTTAATACATATATCATTAATAATTACAGCCATTATTTTCTCCTAAATTTGTTATGGGGTAACTATACAATGAAGATTTTTAAGATTAGCTAAAATTTGACATTAAAAGTAAAAAAGTTTGAATTTGTAACACGAAGTTGAAGTTTCTAAAAAAGTTTTGATAATGCTTATTAATTAAGCCAATTAGGTGATGAACTTTTCATCACCTAATAGTAAGATTAAAGTCCTAAATAAGACTTAATCTCCTCAGCTCTATCTGTAACTTCCCAAGTAAAACCAGGTTCTTCACGACCAAAGTGACCGTAAGCAGCAGTTTTTCTATAGATAGGTTTCAGTAAGTCTAAAGACTCAATAATTCCAGCAGGACTTAAATCAAAAAGTTCTTTAATGCACTCTTCGATTTTCTCCTCACTCACCTTACCAGTTCCATGTGTATCTACCATAATAGAAACAGGCTGAACTACACCAATAGCATAAGCTACTTGTATAGTCGCTTTATCACAAGCACCTGAAGCTACAAGGTTCTTTGCAACATGACGAGCAGCATAAGCTGCTGAACGGTCAACTTTAGTAGGATCTTTTCCACTAAATGCACCACCACCATGTGGACATGAACCACCGTAAGTATCTACTATAATCTTACGACCTGTAAGACCCGCATCACCTTGTGGTCCACCGATTACAAATTTTCCAGTAGGATTGATGTGAAAAATAGTATTTTCATCCATCATATCAGCAGGAATAACTTTTCTGATAACCTCTTCAATCATATCTTTATGAATCTGCTCTTGAGATACATCTGCATGATGTTGAGTAGAGATAACAACCGTCTCAACTGAAACTGGTTTATCATCCACATACTTCACACTAATTTGTGCTTTTCCATCAGGACGAAGGTATGGAACAGTTCCATCCTTACGAACCTCGGCTAAACGCTGAGTTAAACGGTGTGCTAAGTGAATAGGAAGAGGCATTAAAACATCTGTTTCACGACAAGCATAACCAAACATTAAACCCTGATCTCCAGCACCTATAGCACCATCTTCTTGGTCAACACCTTGATTGATGTCTGGCGATTGCTCACCTATTCCATTTAGTACAGCTGCTGCTCTATAGTCAAAACCATAGTTCGCATCCGTATAACCAATCTCTTGAATAACTTTTCTAGCAATCTCTTGCATAGGGGCATAAGCCGTAGTCTTCAATTCGCCTGCAATTACACAAAATCCATTTGATACCAAAGTTTCACACGCAACACGTGCCTTTGGATCATTTTCAATAATATAATCCAGAATTGCATCACTGATCTGATCTGCCATCTTATCAGGGTGCCCTTCTGTTACAGACTCAGAAGTAAATATATACTCTTTTGTCATCGATTTTTCCTTATTGAGATATGAAGTCGAGCCTCATAAATCGTGTGAATTATATCTTAATATATGTAAATCTAGCTTTTATACTCTTATTTTTTTTTAAACATAAATTTTTCTTTAAGTAATTGTACTTCTTTGAGTATTTTTACTATATTAATTTTGTTTCGTTAAAATTCTAGTATTAAAAACAAAAAAGGATATTTATATGTTAGTAACAAAACAAGCTCCAGACTTTACAGCAACTACAGTTTTAGCAGACGGTCAAATCGTTGAAGATTTCAAATTATCAGAGAACTTTGGTGAAAAAGGTACAGTACTTTTCTTCTACCCACTAGACTTCACATTTGTATGTCCATCAGAAATCATCGCTTTTTCTCATAAAGTAGAAGAGTTCGCTGAGCGTGGTGTAAATGTTATCGGTGTATCTGTAGATAGCCAATTTTCTCACTTCGCATGGAGAGAGACTCCAGTAAATCAAGGTGGTATCGGTAGAGTAAAAATGCCTCTAGTAGCTGACCTTACAAAAGAGATTTCAAAAGCTTATGATGTTTTACTTGATGGTGGAGTAGCTCTTCGTGGTTCATTCCTAATCGATGCTGATGGTACTATCCGTCACGCAGTTATCAATGACTTACCACTTGGTCGTAACATCGATGAGATGATTCGTATGGTTGACACTATGCTTTTTACTAACGAGTTTGGTGAAGTATGTCCAGCTGGTTGGGTTAAAGGTGACGAAGGTATGAAAGCTTCAACTGAAGGTGTTGCTGAGTACTTAGCAAAACATGAGGGTGACCTGTAGGTTCTCTCCCCTTTTTTTAAGTAGAAGATAATTTTCTATCTTCTACTTACTCTCTTTAAAATATAACTTCTTAAACTCACTTACATTTACTGGCTTAGACATAAAATAACCCTGATACTCATCACAACCTATACTTTTTAAATATGCTAACTGCTCTTTATCTTCTACACCCTCAGCAATAACACTCATTTTCAGTGTCTGTCCCATTTTGACTATAGTATCTACAAAAACTCGACCTCTCTCTTTATCTATATCATCAATAAAAGATTTATCTATTTTAAGATTATCTATAGGAAAATCTTTAAGATAAGATAAAGAGGAGTAACCTGTTCCAAAATCATCAAGAGAGATACTCACACCATACTTATGTAAGGATGTTAAAATTTCAATATTCATATCACTATTTTCATAGAACATATACTCTGTAATTTCAATATCTATTAACTCAACTATAGCTCTACTCTCTTGCATAGTTTTTTCAAAAAACTCCATAAAGTCAGCTGCTAAAAGCTGTTTTGAAGAGAGATTTATAGAGATTTTTATCTTTATACCATCTTCATAAAACTTTACCTGTTGTTTAAGTGCTGTTTTAAAAACCCACTTACCTAGCTCAATTATAAAACCGTTCTCTTCGGCTAAAGGAATAAAATCATTTGGTGAAATCATACCTTTTGTTGGGCTATTCCAGCGAATAAGTGCTTCTGCTCCTTCTATTTTTCCAGTTTCAATATTAACTTTTGGCTGATAGTAGAGTTCATACTCATCATTAAGTAGAGCTTTTTTCATCTCTTTTTCTAGTCTAATTCGCTCTTGCACTCTACGATTAAGACTCTTAGTAAAAAAATGATACTGCGATCTTCCATTCTTTTTTGCTTCGTACATAGAGATATCAGAATTTTTCATCAAAGCGATAATAGTCTCACCATCTTTAGGATAAAGAGCTATTCCAATACTACTGCTAGTCTCAATAGGATGAGACTGAATAATCCGTGTTTGGGATAAAGTAGTTTGTATTCTATCTATAATATTTGTAAGTTCAATAAGTGAGTTATACTCTTGCAGTACTATCACAAACTCATCACCACCAACTCGTGCAACAAAGTCATTTGAGCGTAATACATTTTCAATAATTGTAGCTACTTCTTGAAGCAGAGAATCTCCAACATTATGACCTAAAGAATCATTTATAGTTTTAAAATGGTCAAGATCCAAAAAAAGTACAGCGAACTCTTCATTCTTTCTTTTTGATTTCTCAATAAGCCTTTTCAAATGCTCAATAAGGGCATTACGATTGGCAAGACCACTTAATGAATCTGTTCTAGCCAAATCATACAGCTCTTTTTTCTCTACATCTAATCTTTTAAATGTCTCAACCATTGAGTATCTAATAGTTTCTAGTTCTTTAAGAAAAAAGTATTTTGGCGTTTCACTTTGATAATAAGCAAACTGACGTAATCTTTCTAGTGGTTTTACTGCTATCTTGTGAATGATGTACCAAATAAATAGGACTAAAAGTAAAATTGAAATAAGTGTATTAAAAATCTGATTACTATTTGTTGCATTAAATGCAAACTTTATCTCCTCTTTATCAAAAACAAATATAAGATGTAGAGTCTCTTTTTGAATACCTTTATAGTACTTTATATCCTCTTCTAAGCCATTTTGATTCATAAGAATATCGTAAGCACTCTCTTGAGTATTGTTAGTTCTATAGGTAGGGAGAAGTTTTTTATACATTGGATTTGTTGTTAATAAGATATCTTGTCCATTATGAATTATAATAGCTGAAATAAAATCATTGTTTGCAGATATGCGATCAAGAAGAGGAAGAAAATTATTTAAACCCTTTATATTTTCTAAATTTTTAGAAATTATATAATTTACTTCTGACATTTGAGACTGAATAGAGTTTAGCATTACAGCAGCTTTTTTTTCATGCTGTTTTACATAAACATTTGCAAAAAGAAGAACTAAAAAGAGGATTAGAACACTTAAAAGTAAAAAAATAAACTTTTGAATTCCTATACTTAATCTCATAAAAGATCCCTTGTTGGAATATCTGCTTGTAACATTCTTCTTTTTAATTTTGGTGATATTTTTTTGTTAATCCAAACTATATCATTCATTGAGCTTAAGAACTCTTGATAACTCATCTCTAAGATATAGGGTTTTACTATCTCATAAAATGCTTTAGGATCTTTTTTTAAATCTACTATAGCTCTATCTATTAAAACTTTTAAAGCTTCAAACTGTTTTTCATGTGCTTCAAGAATATCAGTTCTAGTAAAAAGGGCATCTATAACTAAGAGATTTAAACTATCTTTCGTAGAAGCTATCTCTTTAAATCCACTTTTTTCTAATGCTAGATTGTAAGGTATATAGGTAATTATAACAGTTGGAGTAGATGTAGATTTTAGTAATTTTATCTGTGTTTGATCCATGTTTTTATAGTGTATCTTTTTATCTTCTAACTTGTAGAGTGCTAAAAAATCTTTTAAAATCGTGTAGTTAACAGAATCTACTTCTAAAAACACATCTATTTCAGATTGTGTCTCTTGAAGTTTTTTAACAGAAACATTACTCATCACTAAGTCACCACCATTTGATTTATCAAGAAGCATAATTGGTGTTAAAGATTTTACATCTTCATGTAAGATAGTGTACTCATACTGTGTTCCAGTAAAAGCATCTGTATTTCCAGCCTCATAAAGATACATATTTTCAGCTAAAGAAGAGATATAAAGAAGTTTAATATCTAAAGGCTCTAACCATCCCTTCTCTTTTGCATAAAAGAATGGTGTATAACCTATCCATGTTGTAGCAGAAATCTTTAATCTATTATCATGTTCCGAAGAACACGAACTTAGTAAAAAAATAGTACTTATAAAAAATAATAATAACTTTTTCATCAATAACCTCAAAATTAAATTGCTAATGTTACAGATGATAACTAGATAATGATTAAATAGGAGTTAAGATTTATTTAGAAATTATAAAGCATTCCTAGAAAAACACTATTACCACGTGGACCATCTATAGTTGTCACTTCATACTCAGCTAAAACTGCCACCGATTCTGCAACTTCATACTCCATACCTGCGGCATAAATAAATCCAGTAGTTGATTCATAAGAGTCTGCTATAGTGTCAATTTTTTCATACTCTATTTCATAACCAATCTTTCCAAAAAGTTCAAGGTTTTCTACAAGCTCATGAGCATATACAACATCAAAAGAACTTGTTAAATATGTTCCAGTGTAATCTTCTTTAATGCCATCTTTTTCTTCCGTAACTGTATTTGTATCATAAGTTGCATCTACTTCAACTGCAAAACCATTAGCAATTCTGTACCCCAAATCAATACCAAACCCTTTTCCTACACCACCATCAAGAGTTGCTTCTTCTTCTGTTATAGTATTACCTAAAGTTACTAATGCTTTAGCTGCTACGTAAAAGTCACTCTTTTTCTCTTTCATCTCATTTTTCTCTAACTCTGCTGCTTGTATAGTTAAACTACTAAGACTACAGAGAGTTAAAAGTGTTAAAAATTTTCTCATAAAAACTCCAATTTTTTATTTTAAACTAAATTATTATATCTTTTTTAATTTTAAATGATAATAAGTTTTTAAAATAATAGAACTGTTTTTTACTTACAAGTATTCCACCAAGTACGATTAGACCTATACCTATAAATGTAAAAGTATCAGGAAAAGCATCTCCTAGCATCCACCCAAATCCTATAGCAAATGGAATATTAGTGTAAGAGATAACCCCTATGATACTTAAGTTTGAAGAGCTATATGCCTTTGTGAGTAACCACTGAGAGATAACAGAAATAATTCCCATAAACAGTATAAGACTCCAGACTTTAAAAGAGGAGGGGTAACTAAACGCTGGAAAGAGAAAACTCAAAGCCTTGGGAGCATCTACATAGGGAGCAAGAAGAAAAAAGAGTGCTGGCATAAGAGTCCCTATTCCCACAAAAGAGAGTACTATCACTCGAGCATCATAAATATCTTTTATCTTTTTTATCGTTGTATAAGCAGCCGCTGCAAAAAACCCACCTAAAATTCCTAAAAAATGTTCATAAGAGATAGTAACACCTACAGGTTTTGCTATCATCATAACTCCTATAAATCCTATTAAAAGAGCAAAGAGTGTCTTTTTACTCAGACTCTCTTTTAAAAGATAGTATGCTAAAATCGTTACAAAAAGAGGAGAAGTTTTGTTAAGTGTTATCGCTTCGCCTAGGGGAATTGTAGTGATAGTATAGAAAAAAAGTATCATAGCTGTAAACCCCAAAATCCCACGAGTAATAAGAAGATACCATTTTCCACCAGTAAGTTTGGGAGGAGTATGTTTTAGGGCATAAAGTATAAGACCCACTCCAATTAAGTTTCTAAAAAAAACTATCTCCATCGCTGACATATCTTCAGCTAAAATTTTTGAAATAGCTCCATTAAGTGCTGAGATAAGTGCACCTAGAAGCATATAAAGTATGCCTTTATCTACGGTTTTTAACAATTAACTTCCTAACTTATAATTTTTGAACAAACCATATAAATTCAGCAACAGCAGTTACAGCTCCATCACTATCTTTTACCTCAACACTCACACGTAAAGTAGCACGGCTCTTTTTAGCAAACTGAGTCTGAAACTTCTCTATATCTTCATCACTACACTTTGCAAATGCCATTATGTTCTTTAATGCAGGTCTCTTATACTTTATCTTAGACTCTCGAAGCATTGGTATTACTTTACCAACTAACTCAGGAAAAAGTTTTTGCAGATGTAAGCCACTCTCTGTTTCAGCAAGTGTAAACTGTGCAGAAGCATGAATAGACTCTATATGGTTTAACACATCTTTTTTAAAAGCTAATGATACACTATCTTCACTTTGCTCTATCCCTACAAGTTTTACAAACTCTATATCTGTCGCTTTCATTAAGCTTCACTCTCAGCATTTACATTAACCTCTTCTTCCATCTTAGCTCTATCAGCCTTAGAGATATATTTCTCTTTAGAAGAGGTTTTTAGTTTTGCACGAGCCCGTTTGAGCCGTTTATCATGTAACTTCTGTATTTTTGCTTTTCTGTTCATTATTTATCCTTTTTTTAAGTTTGACTACTCTTCATTCTGTACTTTTTCAATCAATCGTATTAAAATAGTTTGTATATTTTTATTTTCAAAAAATTCTTCAATATGATGCAGTATATAATACCTTAAAGAGTAAAACTCACTCTCTCTTGAAACTTTTAAAATAAATGCTCTAACTTCAGGAAGAAATCTTGTTATATCTTGGTACTTTTGAAAAAGAGTATAATGTTCCTCTATTTTAAAAATAAAATCATT
>Ga0256837_1001956_pt1 | contig 13399 bp, 16 predicted proteins | sample 4562384metaG_FD_185976 | JGI IMG/M metagenome (GOLD analysis project Ga0256837, IMG submission 185976) | Hydrothermal vent microbial communities from Guaymas Basin, Mexico - 4561-384 | ecosystem: Environmental > Aquatic > Marine > Hydrothermal vents | place: Mexico: Guaymas Basin | collected... | reverse complement strand
CTCACACTCCTGAAGCATCGCTTTAAAAGTATCAGGTTTTACCCCTGTTAATCTTTTAAATAACTCTGGTTTTAATTGTTTTAACTTTTCATAATTCTTCATTTCTTAACCAATATAATTTTTAAGAGATTTTATCATTTTTTTGGTTAGGCAAGAAGTCTATTATATCAAATCCTAAAATAGAATTTAATATTTTTGTAGTACGATAGAGATAGCATTATAAAGGATCCACCATGTACCCCCTGCTCCTCACACTCACTCTTCTCCTAAGTGGGTGTGGCTCATTCCCTCAGCCAAGCACCCCCAAGCACGATACACTTACCCCCTTGGAGGAGGTGACCCATAGCCACGACTGGACGCAGGTATCACTCTACCACTCCTACGCCCTCGCTCTCAAACGCGATGGCTCTCTGTGGTGCTTTGGGGAGGTACCTGATGGGAAGTACCACGGTATCATCCCCGATGTCACCCGTCCACTCCCACCTACACCCACCCCCTTCTACCGTCGTAGACCCATTCAAGTCGGCATGGATCACGACTGGGTGAGTGTCTCTGCGGGTGCCTATGCGATCGCGACCAAAAGTGATGGCTCACTCTGGGGCTGGGGAGGGAATCTCATCGATAGACAAGGGCGACACCACCATACCACGAGACCCATCCTCATCAGCCCTGAGAAGGGGTGGCGTAGTGCCTTAAGTCGGGGGAGTACCATCGGAGAGTGTCAGCCCTACACCATCGGACTCAAACACGACGGCACCCTCTGGGGCTGGGGAGATACGATGCTAAGTGGCGGAGGCAATCAACCTATCACCACACTGCGGGGGTGGCGTGGGGTCTCACTGGGGTGCTATAGTGTCATCGCCCAACACACCAGTGGCAGACTCTGGGGGTGGGGATACCCTCATGGCATACGCCCACTCCCCACCACACCCCCAACCCCCGTCACACAACAGACCCTCCCCCCCACCAAACTTGCTGAGGGTACGACCCTAGGGGTATCACTCAGGACTCTAGGCTCTCTACTCTTCCTCTATGCCTACCACCCCGCAGAGATCAAGCCTGATGGCACCCTCTGGCTCTACCACGACGAGACCGCCCCCAACGGCACCCTACAGAGCCATCTACGCCAAGAGCGAAGCCACGATACCACATGGCACCACCTCAGCCAAGCAGACCAACACCTCGCCCTACTTAAACGCAATGGCTCTTTGTGGTTTGTGGGAGTGAAGTAGCACGACTACCGCTCCCGCTCTTTACGGTGTATCCAGTGGTAGGCACTATCTTTGGAGAGGGGAGCGAAGTAGAGTCTGCCTGAGTTTCGCCACGGGTCGATGAGGATCCCCTCCTCTACTGCTCCCCCCTTGGCAGTGATGACGAGAGCATTGTGTTCAAAGAGGTACTCTCCGATATTGGCTCCAACCAGATGAAAGGCAAAGTGAGGGTAGTGTTGATGGGTGAGGTGACGGTAGAGGGCATCACTCCAGTGGTAGCAGAGTCCCGCTTGGCGTAGTCCGACATTGACTAAGAAGTTGTGCCAGATAGGGGGACGCGTCAGTCTAAATCGCTGGGTAAGATATGCGGTGTAGCTAAAGAGATCCCCACTCATACGCTTCGCCTCATCAGCGGGTATCTCTCTACCAAGTGAGTGGAGCAGTGTCGTGAGGTGGTGGGAGGTAGTGGGGGTGGGAGGGGTAGGCTTGACGCTACAGCCCGTTAGCCACACCCCAACAAGGAGGAGTCTAAAGTAGTGCGTGTAGGTCATAGTGGGCGACACTATACGCCCCAAGCATCCATGCGACACAGAGCATCACCACGCTATAGGGCAGGAGCCACTTGGGGTTACGAGAGAGGAGGTAGCCCCCTATCCCCCCAACAATCAATCCCCCCATATGGGCACTCACATCTACCGCAGGGATCGCAAAGCCTATCACAAGATTAAGTCCGATCAAGAGAGCGAAATCCTTCATAAACGCACGGGTATGCTCAGCAATCTGCTCACGATGGGCAAGGAAGAACCCCGCTAACGCACCAAAGAGTCCAAAGATCGCCCCCGAAGCCCCTACCCCAACACTCACAGGGTGCATCAGCAACGAGACCAAGCCCCCAATCACACCCGAGGAGAGGTAGAGACTCAGATAGGCACTCCGACTAAAGTAGCTCTCTGCTCCCCGCCCTATCAGATAGAGCGAGAAGAGGTTCATCAAGAGATGGGTCATCCCCCCATGTAGAAACATCGCACTCAGCAACCGCCACCACTCATCACCTAGCACCACAAAGGGTCCAAAGAGTGCCCCCACCTCGACAAGGACTTTGGGTGCCATATCGATCAGCGACCCGCTCCAGAGTGCGACAATGAGGTAGATGAGTCCATTAAGTAGCAGAAGGGTTGCGGTGAGGGGGTAGCGTCGTAGTGCTATCACCTTAGTGTATCGCCTCACCAAAAATCACCCCATCGATACTAGAGCGTGCGATCTTGGCGATATGCTTCTCATCTTGGATCAAAACGAGTATCTTGGTATCGAAGAGATACTCTTGGGCAATAGGCTGAATGATACAGGCATCATCCTCTTCACAGATGATAAAGTCTGCATCCAACGCATTGGCAAAGATCGCCTCCTTGAGGGTGTTGACAGTAATGGCGTAGGGGACTTCATTGATCTGGCAGTATTGTGCGAGTGCGATACTATCTGCTAGAGGCTCTAGCAGTACCACATCTTTGGGTTGGGTCTTTTTGATATCCGCGATAGAAAACACCTTACAAAAACGGCTACTCTCCACCCATGGGTGTCCAATAATAATCATCGTCTATACTCCTTTGTAGATTAGGCACACTCTTCGCAGTAGTAGCTACCACGCACAAGTCTACTCTCTTTCATTGTGACATAGGTGCCACACTTTGTACACTCGACAAGGGTATCCTCATCAAGCTTTTTCTCATCTAAAGAGCGTCCAAACTTTGGAAGCTCCCCACCAAAAAAACGATAGATAAGTAGTGCTATAATAGCAAAAACAATCAGTTTAAAAATCAATTCAAGCCTTTAATATAGAGATAATTGCGTCGGTTTTGCTGTACTATATCATAACTTAACTGATGTTGTACATCCGCAACCTCATCAAAAACACGACTCCCTTTATAGAAGAGATACTCCGTCTCTTTGGTAGCGATATGCGCAGTGAGTTCCAAGAGGAGCTTGGTGTTGGTCACGGCACGAGAGCTAATCATCCCAAATGGCTCATGGGTAACCTGCTCGACTCTGCGTGGCTCTACGGTGACACGACTCAACCCTAGATCCATCACTGCATACTTCAAAAAGGCGACGCGTTTTTTGAGGGGTTCGGCAAGGACGACAGGCGTATCAGGCAGGGCAATTGCCAAGGCAAGTCCAGGAAACCCCGCACCCGTCCCGACATCAAGCAGACTCGCAGGGGGAGTGATAAAGTTGAGCGGGTAGAGTGAGTCGACGATATTGAGATAGATCGCTTCGATACTCTTGGCTCCTGTGAGGTTGTGGATTTGGTTCCACTCATGGAGCAGGGACGCAAACTGCTCTAACTTGACGATATGCTCTACAGAGAGGCTAATCCCCTCTTGGTCTAAATATTGTGATAAGTTCAATCTTCTACCTCTATTAAGTGATGTGCGTGAAGACTCTGGATAAAGGTGATAAGGTCGGCTCTGAGTACCTCAGGGGTGACAGCATACTCCTCCAAGATCGCATCATAGATCGCTTGGAGTGTTTGGGGTGTCTGGAGCTTATCCCAGATACTACGCCCAACTCCATCGAGTCCAAAGTAGTGCTTGCTCTGGCTATCGAGTAGCACCATCTCGCCATCGACCTCTTGGGCAAAGACCCCCTCTATTGGTGCTATCACCTGATCAAACTCCACGACACCCTCCTACCAAAAATCTTCTCTGGAGGTGATTATACCATATTCAGACCCCTCACTCTAACCCCGCAAGACTCTCCCGTACCGTTGTATAGACCTCTGCGAGTCGTTGCATCTCTTTGGGGATACCAAGGCGGTAGAGGGGAAGTGTCTGAGCCATCTTGCCCACCATCTCAAACTGCCTTGTACGCATCGACTCAAACGCCACAAAGTGACTCTGAGCTAGCACGGTAAACTTCTCGATACCCTCTAGCGGGGTGAGGGTCACAGGTCTCTTGGGTGGGGTGAGTTCTAGTGCGTAGAGTGCGGTGATGGGTAGAGGAGTAGTCACAGAGTTTGCGACCCGCTCTCCTAGTGTCTGAGACTTACGGTAAGGGCGGTGAAAGGGGTAGGAGGCCACCGCGTCAAACCCACCACTACGAGGTGACACCGCCAAGGTATCATCACTCAACAACGCATGCCCCTGCCTCAAAAACTCCCCAACCAGTGTCGACTTCCCCCCAAATGAAGGAGCCAAGAAGAGTACCGCCTGCCCTCCAACAGCGACGGCACCAACATGGAGGATATGGTAGCGTTCCTCTAAGGCTAAGACCAGTGGGAAGAAGGTGTGACAGACCCAATACTCCAAAAGACTCGGCTCAAACCTCTCCCCCCGAAGGTAGGAGATAGAGGCACAAGAAGCATCCCAAATCAGTGTCACCACCCCTCGCACCTCCAATGCCCATCGACACGGAGGGCAATCGGCGACAAACGGGGTCTGGCTATAGTAGCGAATCGGATAGCGACCCTCCATCAGCCACGGCGTACGCAACGGCACCCCCTCTAGGTGTGCCACCTCGTGTAGAGGTATCTGTGGGAGTGAGGGATCAGAGACACCCACCTCCCCACCAAACACAATCTCATACCCAAAGAGTACCATACCCCTAGACTACCAATCCGCCCAACCATCATCAGGCGGACCATCAGGTCCCCCCGTCCCATCGGCATGGAGTCGTGTTGGCTTCACAAGCTCCCCTAGCACCATCAGCACAGGCGGTGCATAGACCGCCCTCTTCAAAAACTGACGCCGTTGATGCCCCTCCTCCTGCGAAGGCTTCGGGGACTGCTCTACCACTTCCTCTTCCATCTCATCTACCCTTTTTGTTATCTATTTTATGGTTCTATTATAGCATAAAGCGATTCCAACACCTCTTGATGAAAATCGTTACAATTAGGCTCTTTCAATCCCAATATATCCTCTATTTGTCACACTCTGTCGATACTTAGTGCTATAATCTACTCATGCTAATCATAAAAACTACTTTACCAACCCCTAACCTACCTATCCGAAGAGTCCTCTCCAAGCTCTTTCAATCCTATATCTACACAGCATTGGAGGATAGAGAGCATCATGGCTACAAACACCCCAATGGGAAAGTATTTAAAGCAATGAATTTCAAAATCGCCTATATAGAAAACGAAATCCATGCCAAATTTGTAGCCCTCAATCCAGAAAATGAGAAAAAACTAGCAGAGTATATGCTTTATAATAGTCTAAAATTGGGTGAAATTCATCTAACCAACACCTCTGTGGGGATTACTGAGAGAAACAGCAGAATCAAATCGCCCATGAGGGTAGGAGGCTTTGTCAATGCTAATATCAAAGATGGCAAATTGAGCAAAAAAAAGATTCACCTCGAACCCAAAAGTGATAAATTCCAAGAGATAATCCACAGAAACACCCTAGAGAAGTATGAAGCTCTATTTGGCAAAAAATATGAGGGAGAGCTAAAAATCAAGCTAATAGAGCAGAAACCCAAAGAGCGAATATTTCACTACAGTAAAGGAGTTATAAAGGCTTGGTTTGGAGTCTATGAGATAAGTGGAGATGAGGATATTTTACGCATGATACTTGATACGGGGATGGGAGCCAACTGCATGAAGGGGGTTGGGTTTGTGGAGTTGGTGAAGCCTAAAAATAAAGAGGAGAAAGATTAAATGGGTGATATCATAAAAACACTCTCAACCATAGGAACACACTACCTAGAGGATGAAAAGAGAGTTAAAAACAAAGCATTTGAGTACACAAAAATAAAGGTCTATCTCTGTGATATAGAGACAAAAGAGATAGAAGTCTCACTCAATATAAAAAATGAGGATTTGATTATAACTCGTTTTGGAGTGGGTGCAAATAGTGGTAATCTCTTTCCCAATATGTTTTTTGAGCCAAAAAATGTCAAAAAAGAGTTTGATAAGTTTAAGAGAGGAACATTAAAAGCCAATAAGAATTTACTCTCCTATTTTAGTGAGGAGGAAATAGAAAATAATAAGATTCTAAAAGCTTTAAACTCTATAGATGAGTCATTTTTTTCTAATGAAGAAGAGATTCAAGGCTTATCTAAATATGAAAAAACAAAAGGGGAAAAAGGGAAGTTTACCACCTATTTTTCTTTGGCTTATGATGGAAAACCCATCTCTGCCCACTTTAAAGAAGTTTATGAAGAGCATCTAAACAAAAGTGATGATAAAAGACTCTATGGCTATGATATTGTCACCAACCAAGAGGGTGTGGGAAGTGATGCTAGTTTGGCTTTTTGTTCGGTCAATGAGTTACCAAAACCACTTCAATCTATCAAACCTAGACTCTTGCCTCTTTCATTTATGAGTGCAAAAAAGGTCAAAATAGGGTTTGATGCGACTGATAAGATGCTCTCCCATAACTTTTATGGTCTCAAAATGGCGATAATGCCTACCGTTTTGAGTCGTGATGAGTCTATCTATGCAGAGGTGTTAGAGATACTAGAGAGTAGTAGTAAAGGTAGGATTTCAGAGATAGAAGAGAGTGAGATAAATATCAATGAATATTTAGAAGATATTGCCAATGGTGAAAAAAATCTGCCTGTACTCAATACAATTCTTTTTTATAATAAAAACAACTCAGCTATTGATGTTTTGCTTCAGATTGATGATGTTTTGCCCTCCTATATCTCTCATATCTCGGATAGAATGGGGTTTTATAATATCAAAGCGTTCAAAGACAAAGATAGAACCGATAGCGAAGAGACGATATATCTACAGAAGATAATTGATGATAGACTTGATATTATGAGTGTGTTGCTCTCTGCTAAAAAGATAAGTAGAGATAGCTTAATAGAGAAGTTTTCAGTGCTTATCTATTGGGGTAATAGCAATAAAAAGTACGCCTCTTCTGTGGATTGGGAGCGTTATTTTAATGGATATTACAGAGATAGAACGATTGAGGTTATTAACAGATATGCAGAGCTTTTTAATGCTATTAAAAAGGTTAAAGAGCCATTTAAATTACAAAAGGAGATACGCTTGGAAGAGATAAAACAGAGTGATAGTTCAAAAGTGATACAAGAGAAGAGAGTAAAAAATATTGATAACTCTTTTGAAAAGAGTCTATTTATACAGAAAAATGAGGTTTTAGAGACAGCTTATTGGTTGGGGATGTTCTCTCATGCTTTAATCAATTGGCAAAAGGGCGTTAATCAGAGCAACAGTAGCTCTTATGCCAAGTGGCTTAATGGTAGTGGGACGATTAATCAAAAGTCTCTTGATAGGATTTGGCAAAAATCAGAAGAGGCGTTTCGTAAGATAAACGCCACCTCTGGAAGTGGAAACTATGTAGTTGGATATATTATGGAAAAGGTACTAGAGTCTATGCCTAAGATGAAAATGAGTCACAATAGTGCAAAAAGCTCTGAGGTTTCACTTGCATTTGCAATGGGTGGAAGTGATTATGGAAAATCAACTCAAATAAAAAAGGATAAAAAATAATGTCAAACAATACAATAGCAAAAAAAGAGATACTCTTTTTGTGGGATGGAGAGAACTGGAACCCAAACGGCGATATGCTCAATAGCAATGCCCCAAGAATGGATGAAGAGACAGGCGTAGCAGAGGCTTCTGATGTACGAATAAAACGAACCATAAGAGATGAGCTTATCAAGAGTGAAGGGGCTGATGTTGTCTTTATCAAAGAGTATAAACGAGATGAGCATCTGCTTGATTGTAAAACAGCTATTCGTGAGAATAAAATAAATATAAAACAGAGCAAAGCCGATTTAGAAAAAGAGATTTTGGAGCGATTTTTGGATATACGAGCCTTTGGGGGTGTTTTGCCTATTTCTGATAAAGATGAGATGAAAAAAGATAAAGCCATTACCACAGCAGGGGTACAGTTTACAGGGGCTGTTCAGTTTAGAATGTCAAAATCTCTTCATCAAGTTGATGTGCATCATGTCAAAGGAACAGGAGCATTTGCTAGTAACTACTCCGATACCGATACAGCAAAACAGAAGCAACAGGCAACCTTTAGAGAAGAGGACTTTTTGAGTTATGCCCTATTTGCTACCTATGGGATTATGGACAATCACAATGCCAAAAAAACAGGTTTTAGTGAAGAGGATGCCCAAAAGGTCATTGATGCATTGTGGTTTGGAACCAAGAATCTCATCACTCGCTCAAAAATGGGGCAGACTCCACGGTTTATGATGGTTATTACCTACAAAGATGATACTTTTGCAGGAGATTTAAACAACTCTATAGAGCTTAATAGTGATAAAGAGGAGATGGCGATTAGAAATATCAATGATTATACTATTGACTTTACACGACTCAAAGGAAAATTGGCACGCTACAAAGAGCAGATTGAAAAGGTAGAGTATTATGTCGATTATGACTTTGAAGAGAACCACAAAGAGCAGTTTGATAGTAGTTGGAAAAAGATAGAGAGATAGGGCTATGTCATTTGTAGCCTTTAGACTTACAGGAGATTATGCTCACTTTTCGCATCCTGCTACTATCTATTCGAGTTTGACCTATCCTATTCCTCCCAAAACAGCCATTATGGGCTTTTTGGGTGCAGTGATAGGTGAGGAGGAGCATTATAAGCTTAGAGATATAAAGTACAGTATCAAAGTAGACAAAGCGATAGTAAAACGGAGTTTTGTCTTTAATGGAATTCAAAAGGCACTCTCTTCTAATATGCACCTCAAAGAGGGGTATCAAGATGCGACCAAAAAGAAGCAGTTTTATAGAGAGTTAATCTGCTCTCCCTCTTATGGTGTTTTTTTGGATTTGACTGAACTATCAGAGGAGTATCAAGAGAAGATTACTAAGGCTTTAAAAAATCATACGACTAAATTTACCCCCTATTTGGGGATTAATTTCTGTATTGCTGATTTTGAGTGGATAGAGATAGAGCATTTTAAAAAGTTAGAAGATGAGGTTTGTGAGATAAGTACCTTTACGCTAAGAGATGATTTTGAGTTTGATATGGAAAATTATGGAGTGCAACTGACCACTGCCAATATGGCGTGTGAGGTAGAGGAGCATCGTATTTTTAAGGATTTTAGAGAGTTTATTGTGGAGATAGGAGGTGAGAAGACTATTCATTCTAAAAATAGAGACAATATCTATCAAATAAATGAAGATGGAGTCTATTTTGTTTGATGAATTTTGGTCACATCCCAATAAGCCCTATAGTTATCATATAGAGAATATGTTTCACAGAGATGATGATAGTTTGGCTAAAGAGGTTAAAAGATTTCATGATGTGGCAAAACTCAAAGATAACTTTCAACGCTATATTCGAGGAGAAGAGGGAGTAGATAAAAATCACTCTCTACTCTCTGGATATATTTTTCTACTCAATAGTGATTTTGAAGAGCGAGAGTTACTCTTTGGGTTTTTGGCGATTGTCTCTCATCATGGGAATGTGGAGAACTTTTTTAATCTCAATGAACCCAATAGATATATTGGTAAATATGCCACCAATTCTAAAGAGTTAAGCTTTTTGGATGAGGTTTTGAGTCATGCTCAATCGTTGGAGCTTTATCAAGGGGTTAATGGCTCTTTGGAACTTTTAGAGGAGAGAGTCAAAAACCATCAACGCTTTTTACGAAGAGCCAAACGAAAAAAGATATTTGATTATGATGATTTTATAGATTTCAAAAAGCTCTACGCCTCTTTGATTTATGCTGATAAGTTTGAGGCGATTTTTGGGACTAAAAAAGAGTCCAAAGAGTCTATTTCAAACGAGATTCTTACCACTCATATAGACAACTTCCCCTATCACAAAAAGAGAGATGATTTTAGAAAATATGTGCTAAACAATTTTGATAATACTCAAAAACTTTTTACTTTAACAGCCCCAACAGGCTATGGAAAGACCTTGACAGCGTTGGAGTTTGCTCTAAAGTTCCAAAAAGAGAAAATCATCTTTGCTCTGCCATTTACCTCTATCATTGACCAAACTGAACAGGTAGTGAGAGATATATTTAAAGAGGGTGTTGATATTTTCAAGATACACCACAAAGCAACCATTGATGAGTCTGTACCTAAAGATAGATACTCACAAGCAAAATTTTTGATGACCTCATTTAGTGGAGATATAAATATAACTACACTCTATCAGATTATCTTTGCACTCTTTGGCAATAAAAATCGAGACAATGTCAAGTTTAATCAGTTTCGAGATGCTGTTGTGATTATAGATGAAGCCCAAGCGATACCTTATCCATTTAGGCAGGATTTTATTCGACTCTGTGAGCTGATTTCCGAGCAGATGAATACGGTGTTTATCTTTATGTCGGCTACCATGCCTATAATGAGCGATAGATATAAAGAGATTTCTAATCTGGACTATTTCAAAGAGCAGAACAGATATGGTTTAAAATGGCTAAGTTTAGAAGAGGGGCAAAATTCACTTATCGAAAGAGTAGAAGAGGAGGCTAATAGCAAACATACACTCTGTGTGGTCAATACCGTCAAAAAAGCCCAAGAGCTTTATCTATATTTTAGAGATGAGTATGAGTGTTATTGTCTCAATGGATATATGACCGACCATGATAAACAGAGCGTTGTACAAAAGGTATCTAAAAGATTAGAACAGCGTGAGTCTAAAATTTTGCTCATCTCCACCCAATCTATCGAAGCAGGGATTGACCTAGATTTTGAAGTAGGATTTAGAGAGGTTGCTCCTATTAGCTCGATTATTCAAACAGCAGGACGAGTCAATCGTCACTTTGGAGAGAGACAAGGAACACTCTATATCTTTGATGATATTTGTGAATATTCTGATTTGATTTATGGGGATATTCAGCTGATTAGCCAAGCGATATTTGAGGTTTTAAAAAGTGACAATGTGGAGGAGTCTAATATCTTAGAGATAAGCCAACTCTATTTTGCCAAGATAAAGGAGCAGTTAGAGAGCCTTTATGTAGAGAAAGAGATGGAGAAATTAGAGTTTTTTACTATTAATCAAAAGATAGAAGCTCTTATGGATGGTGGAGACTTTAAACAGCTGATTATAGTAGAGCCTTATAATGGGTTTATAGAAGATATTCAAAATGAACTCTATAGAATTAGAAAAGAAGAGCATAATACCTTTATACAGAAAGATTTAATTCAAGCCCAAGTGAAAAAGATGTTGCAGTATGGGGTCAATGTCAATAAAAAAGAGATGGATATGTTTCAAACTCCTATAGGCAAAGTTAAAAGCTTACATGAGATGATTTATTTGCCTAGCGGGGCAATGGAGTATGATGAGGAGTATGGAGTTAAGAAGTATAAGCCTGATGCGTTAGATATGGGGGATATTGGGTTTTGATAAAAATAAGGAGAGTAAGTGAATTTTGACAACGACCTAATAACAGGAACCCTAATCCACTACTACGCCACCTGCAAACGAGAAGCATGGTTATATAGCCGTAAAATATCAGCCGACCAGTGGGATGAAAATATCTTAATGGGTAAGGCACTAGCCGAGATAAAAGAGGAGCAGTTGCATGATTTTCCTTTTTCTAATCTCAAATTTGACAAGATAGGTAAACACAGAGGTCACTATATGGTGACAGAGTACAAAAAGAGCATGAGTAATCCAGAGGGGGCAAAGATGCAACTACTCTTTTATATGTGGCAACTCAAAACTTCACTCAAACTTAAAGAGATTAATGGAATGGTAGTGAGTGGGCGAACCAAAATTTCAGTAAGGGGAGATGAATCACATATGACACAGATAGAGGATCTTATCACAGAGGTTCAAGAGTTTATATCCAACCCCAATCCTCCACCCGTTAAAAAAATAAAGTTTTGCAAAGGGTGTGGGTATAGAGATTATTGTTTTTAATGTAAATTAAAGGATTGTAAGATGTATGTCATTTTATTTTATGATATAGCCGACAGAAGCCAAAAAGAGAAAGATAATAGCCGTGCCATACGCAAAACAGTTGAGAAGTATCTCACGCGAGTTCAGTTTTCAGTTTTTGAAGGTGAGCTTCGTCCGAGTGACTTAAAAAAGCTCAAAGCCAATTTGATTAAAGTTACAGATAAAAATTTAGATTCTATTATTATTTATGAATCAACACGACTAAATTATACCAATCGAATCGTAATTGGAAAAGATAAAAATGAAGGGATTTTTTGGTAATGACAAAAACAGATAGAACACATTTTCTAGTGACCAATGGTCGACTAAGACGACAAGACAACAATCTCTATTTTGATAAGTATGATGAAGATGACAACCTTATCAGTACCAAACCTCTTCCTATCAAAGGTATAGATGAAATCTATCTATTGGGAAAGATAGATTTAGATAGCTACTCTATGGCGTTTATTGCTCATAATAATATTTTGCTTCACTTCTTTAGCCCTTTTCAAAGTTTCCGTGGAAATTTCTTCCCTAGCACCTCCAATTCTGTAAATAAGAGTGGCTTTGTACTACTTCAACAGCTCAGAGCTTTTGATGACGAAGTACATAGGCTTTATATTGCCAAGCAGATAACCAAAGGTCATTTTATCAATGGAGCAAATAATTGCAAAAAATATGGGGTTCTATTTGATGTAGAACAATATTTAGACAATCTAAATCAAGCCAAAACCATAGGTGAGATAATGGCAACTGAAGGGGCATTTCAAAAAAACTACTATCAATCATGGAATAGTATTATTAAAAACCAACGCTCTTTTAAGTTTATCCAACGAAGTAAACGACCACCTACAGATAAGATCAATGCACTAATTTCTTATGTAAATACACGAATTTATAATATTGTATTAAGTGAAATATACAAAACAGAGCTTGATCCAAGGATTGGATTTTTACATGAACCAAACTACCGAAGTTTGAGTTTACATTTAGATATTGCTGAAGTCTTCAAACCTCTACTAGGAGATAAAATTATCTTTACGCTACTCAATAAAACTATCATCACAACTAAAGATTTCAAAACTGATAGTGGACGCATCCGATTTACCAATGAGGGGATTAAAAAGATTGAGATGAGTATCATCAAAAAAATGACCGAACAGACAACGATAGGAGACCAAAAACTTACATGGAGACAAGTTATACGTCGAGAAATAAACCATCTTAAACGCAATATTGTAGAGACTAGTGAATATCATCCATTTGGTGTACCTCTATCTCTACAAAGCAATACTTAAGGATAGAATATCGTTAAGATATACCAGTGAAATAGCATTCTAGCCACAATATTTAAGT
>Ga0256837_1001952_pt1 | contig 13446 bp, 13 predicted proteins | sample 4562384metaG_FD_185976 | JGI IMG/M metagenome (GOLD analysis project Ga0256837, IMG submission 185976) | Hydrothermal vent microbial communities from Guaymas Basin, Mexico - 4561-384 | ecosystem: Environmental > Aquatic > Marine > Hydrothermal vents | place: Mexico: Guaymas Basin | collected... | reverse complement strand
TACTTGAGAGAATCCTTGAAGATATCAGTTTTGATGCTGATGAGTATAAGGGTAAAGAGTTTGTTGTGACAAAAGAGCTTGTGCATGAGAAACTCGATGAAGTTGTCGAAGATGATGACCTCTCACGATATATACTATAATAGTCCCGTAAAGAAGCAAAGCTTCTTTACTCCGCTTAGCAATGCTGAGGCGACTAAAGATAGAGACTCTGTCTCTAAATAACATAAATTCAATGAAAAACAATGCAGAGATAGTCTCTCAAACAGGCTTAGAGGCTTTGTCTCTGTAAAACAAAAAAAGGTAAAAACAGATGACAAAAGCTGGATTCGTCTCTTTAATAGGACGCCCAAACGCGGGAAAAAGCACACTTATGAACTCTCTTTTGGGAGAGAAGATTGCAATGGTCAGCCAAAAGGCCAATGCAACAAGAAAACGCTCCAATGCAATTGTAATGCATGGAGATACACAGATTATCTTTGTAGATACTCCCGGACTGCACGAAAAAGAGAAAGTTCTTAACCAATATATGCTTGATGAAGCACTTAAAGCGATGGGAGATTGTGATCTTATCGTCTATCTTGCTCCCGTTACAGATGATCTTAAACATTATGAGCGCTTTTTAGAGCTAAACAAAAAGAACATTCCCCATATTATTGCCCTCTCAAAAATAGATCAGGTATCTCAAGAGAAACTACTTAAAAAAATCGGTCAGTATAATAAATATTCAGACTACTTTAAAGCACTTATCCCTATAGCTATTCCTAGAAAAGTAGGACACAAAGATTTGCTTGACACTATTGCAAAATATCTTCCAGAATCTCCATATCTGTATGATCCTGAAGATTTGACAAGTGAATACCTGCGTGATATCTATGCAGGATTTATCCGTGAGGCTATTTTTGAAAATATCAGTGATGAAGTACCTTATGAGTCAGATGTTTTAATTGACTCTATAGAAGAAGATGATGGAATCGATAGAATCTATGCAACAATCATCATCGAAAAAGAGTCCCAAAAAGGAATCATCATCGGTAAAAAAGGCGAAGCCATCAAACGTATAGGTAAGTCTGCTCGTCAAAAAATAGAACGCCTAAGTGGCAAAAAAGCCTACCTTAATCTTCAGGTTACTGTAAAAAAAGGTTGGACAAAAGATAAAAATTTTCTACAAGAGATTGGATATGACCCTAATAAATAAACTTTATACATCTGTACTAATTCTCTCTTTTGGACTCAGTACTACACTGCAGGCCAAAGAGCATGAGATTTTAACAGAATATCGAATAAATGGCATTGTAAATATTGAAAAAAAACTTGATAAAAAACTCTCTTCCAAAGAGTACTGGGATAAATACCTCCAAAACAAAGATACCTCTTTTGGTTTTTTAGAATCATACGACAATATTTTGACTTGTGATAAATCACAATCAAAACTTGCTGTCTATCAAAAAGATGCCAAAGGAAAATTTAAACTACAAAAAGAGTATAGTGCCTATACCGGAAAGATGAAAGGTGACAAGATAAAAGAGGGTGACCTGCGTACACCTGTTGGCATTTATAACATCGTCAAAAAAATTACCAAACTAGACTCTTTTTATGGTCCTATGGCATTTGTCACTTCATATCCTAATCTTTATGACAAGTATCAAAACAAAACCGGTCAGGGAATATGGATACACGGTCTGCCTATTGAGCAAAAAAGAGATGAGTATACAAAAGGCTGCATCGCTATTAACAACAAAAGTATAGAGTGTCTTGATAAAAATATTGATATCAATAAAACTATTTTAATTATAAATGAAAAGAGTGTAAATACAAAGAGTTCAAAAAATGATTTAGCACAAGTACTCTCAAATATTTTTGCCTGGCGATATGCATGGATATATAATAATATTGATGCGTATCTTAGTTTTTACGATCCTGATTTTAAGCGTTTTGACGGTATGGATATAGAACGTTTTAGACAATACAAAAAACGTATTTTTTCTAAAAATGAGCAAAAGCGTATTCGTTTTACAGATATAAATCTTATCCCCTACCCCGGGAAAAAGAATCTTTATAAACTTACTTTCCATGAAGATTACAAATCAGACAGTTTTAGTTTTTCAGGGAAAAAAGTTCTTATTGTAAAGCGTATTGATAACAGAATCAGTATCTTAACGGAGCAGTAATTTTGAAACTCATCATTACTCTTTTTTCCCTTTATATAACCCTTTATGCTGCACAAAACCTAAACCTTATAAAAAAAGAAAATCCTGACTCAAATACAACACTTTTGGTTATAGGCGGCATTCATGGAAATGAGCCAGGTGGATATTTTGCACCTGCTATTTTAGTATCACACTACACTATACTTTCTAAAAATCTTTGGATTATTCCCAATCTTAACAAAGAGAGTATTATTCAGTATAAACGCGGTGTTTATGGTGATATGAACAGAAAATTTTCTACCATAAAACCAAATGATAAAGATAAAGAGACAGTTGAAGCAATTAAAAAAATCATTCTAGAACCAAAAGTCTCTTTGGTTTTAAACCTACATGACGGACACGGATTTTACCGAAAAAAAAACCAAGGCAGCATCTTTAATCCTAATGCATGGGGACAAACATGTGTTATCGATCAGTGTAAGCTCAAATTAAAACAGCCATTTGGTGATCTTAATAAAATTGCAGAAGAAGTACGCCTCAATGTCAATAAACGTCTTTTAAAAAAACATCATAGCTTTAATGTTAAAAATACAAAAACAAAATATGAAGATGAGGCAATGCAACTCTCACTCACATATTATGCAGTAACTCATAACAAACCTGCTTTTGCAATCGAAACGAGCAAAAATCTCTCATCACTTTCTCAAAAAGTTTTTTATCAACTTTTAGCTATTGAAGAGTTTATGAAAGTAATGCAAATCAAGTACACACGGGATTTTGAACTCAATGAGAAGAATATTGAAAAAATTATAAAAAATTATGGAACTTTGGAAATAAATCACAATATTATCTTAAATTTGAACAATATCAAAAAATCTTTAAGCTATATTCCGATAAAATCGAAGAGTAATGAATTTAAGTTTTCTCACCCATTGGGGGCTGTGAAGAAACGCTTAAGCGGAGTTTTTGATGTATATATTGGAAATATAAAAGTTACATCACTGCGACCTCAGTACTTTAAAATTACCTCTGTTTGTAAGCAAAGCTATCCTTTTGAGATAGACGGGAAAGAAGTTTTTGTACAAAAAGCTTCAACATTTGAAGTAGATGACGATTTTAAAGTAATTAAAGATAAAAGTTATCGTGTAAATATTATTGGTTATCATGGTAAAGAAGCAGATGAGAGTGAAGAGAGAATATCACTAAAGCGATTAAACAAGCGTTATGCTGTTGATACCAAAAACAGAGTTTACAGGGTTGAGTTTTATAAAAATGATGAATTTTGTACAATGATTATGGCAAAATTCAGATAGGATTGTAATTAATGAGTACATCATCATCTCCCATGTTTTCATCTGTACTATCTGTTAATCCTTACAAAGAGACATATTGTAATGGTATCTCAAGTTTTCTGTCAGAGGTAAAAAGTCCCACATATGCAAAAGATCAATTTGTTATTTCATACTTAAATACAAGAGATTTTATTACAGCGCAAATTGAGATTAGCAAAAATATTCCCGAAGAAGATTTATATGATGCTATTAACTCAAAAGCCTATGATGAGCTTGCACTCAATCAGGCAATTGAATACCATATTCACTCGATTGAAACATTTGACACTTTAGATGAAAAAAATCGTCACTTTCATGTTTTTATTGTTGATCCCGATGATCTTAAAGAGCGCTTTAAAAATGTTGTTGAAAAAGTCAAATATATTGATGTAATAATACCTGCTCCACTTTTAATAAAATCACTTTATTCAAAAGAGCTGATTGAAAACAGTGATACACACTGTTTTATATATATTGGGGAAAATGACACATCCCTTACAATTTATAAAAACCAAGAATTTGTTTATACAAAATCGTTAAAGTTTTCTCTTCTGGATTTACATGAACGCTTTTGCGATCTCTATGGTGAACGTATTCCCTACGACGACTTTTTAAACTTCTATCAAAATGCGGACTTAAAAACTACACAAAGTGACTACAAAGAGTACTTTATAAAACTCTATAAAGAGCTTATCTCCAACATTAACGATATTTTAGCCTATGCAAAAAGAGCATTTGAGATAGATAAACTTGAGCATATCTATATCGGCTCTCAAGAAAAAACAAAAACTGAACTTTATGAGATAGTGGAATTTGAGCTTAATATTCCATCGAGTTCTTTTAAATTTGATTATGGCTTTGAAATAACGGAAGATTATTATGTAGATCAGATGCATGCATTGATGCAGCTTTATACACTCCTGCCTTCAGATGAAAAGTATGAGTGTAACTTCACTCTATACAAACGCCCTCCAAAATTTATAAAAAGAGAGAGTGGTAAACTCATCATCTTAATTTTAGCAACATTTGCGCTTGCATTTGCTTATCCTATTACATACTGGGTACTGACGTATACACAGCAGTTACAAAAAGAGCTACTGCAACAAGAATTTAAAAAAGTGCATAATCTCAAAATTACAAGAGAAGCAATGATTCGAAGTCGTCAAGCAGACAAACAAAAAGCACTCAAACTTTTAGAAGCTGAAAAAAAAGAGTATATTGAGAAGAAAAACACCTTAATGAAAATTCATAAAGTCAAAGTTGACTATCCGATGAAAGCAAAACTACTTGCATTATTTACAAAAGATTTAAATAAATTCAATGTAAATATTGAAGAAGCTTTCTATACAGAAAAAGATGAAAAACAAACACTCTCAATGCACCTTGCTGCACCAACAGACAGACAGATAACAAAACTTGTAGAGCATATTACAACAATTCATGAAGGGAAGTATAGATTTGACTTGAATGAGATCAGATATGATGAAAAATTCAAAACATATCTTGCAAAATTAAAGGTAACTCTGTTATGAAAATAAATATAGAAGACTACCTCCATAAAATCGACACTGCTTTTAAAGATAAAGAGAAACGTGAAATCTATATGACATATATGATGGTTGTTGCAGCTATTTTTGCATTTGCTTATCTCTTCTTTTGGGACAGTTCATTTGAAAAATTTGAACGAACTCGAAAGGATGTTGCATCACTGCAACAGCAAATTGCAGCAGATAAGCGTTTTTTACAAATGAATCCTCAAGCAAAAATTGTACAGCTTGATAATGAGATTAAAAATATCAATGCCCAGATTGTCGAGTTTAAAGATACCAATGCTTACATTAAAAGTAAAATAGAGACCATTTCATTTTTAATATATGATGAAAGAGCGTGGGGAGAATATCTAGACTCTATCTCAACAAATGCACAAAAATACAATGTAAAACTCCTAAACTTAACAAATGAGTATGCCAAAGCTGAAAGCTCTTTTGGACATATACTAGATATTTCAATTGAGACAGAAGGTAACTTTAAAAACACACTCAAGTTTATCAACTCTTTAGAACAGAGTAACTTAGTTGTTGATATCCATGACTTTGATTTAAAAGCACAAGAAGCATTAAATTCTAAACTACAAATTTCTGTGTGGGGGATTAGATACTAATGAAAAAGTTTATACTTACACTTATAGTAACTGCTACATATCTATTTTCTAACAATAATGAATTAAGATGGGTTGATGAACAAATAGAAGCGATAAAACCTCCTCGTGTTGGTTTATCACCTAATGAGATAAATCAGCTAAAAGACCCATTTATTTTTCTTGCAGAAAAAAAAGAAGATAAAAAAACTACTGCACTCAAGAGAAAAAAACATTCAAAATATAACTACAAAAAAAAGATACATCAACAATCATCTTATCGTTTCTCTTTAAAAGCAATTATAAACAAATCTGCTTTAATAAATAAAAAATGGTACAAAGAGGGTGCTTATATCTATGGTTATAAAGTTGCTAAAGTTGATAAAAACCAAGTAATTCTTACTAAAGGCAGTAAGAAGATTATCTTATCTACAATCACTCAGAACAAAAATCTTAAATTTAATAAAAAGTAGGAAGTAACATGAAACTTATAAAAACATCGCTTTATGCAGCGCTTTTAACGACAATGATTTCAACAAATAGTTTTGCAGACTGTTCCTATGAACTCTTTAGTATCAGCTCTTCCAAAAATACTAAAATCATGGATTTTGTTGAACATTTGAGTGATGAATGTGGTTTTAGTATCATTATTACCGATCCTGCAGCTGAGAAATATCTCCAAAAAAAGCTCAACAAAACAAACCTAAAAAACCTTACAATTGATGAAGTACTTGATATTATTCTAAAAGAGAATAATTTAGCCTATACACTTGAAAACAATCTACTAAAAATCTCTTACCTGCAAACAAAAGTATTTAATATCGACTATATTCTTTCACAAAGAAAAAGTAGTGGCAGTACCGATGTTACACTCAGTTCATCGTCATCATCACAAAGTGAGCAAGGTAGCAGACAACAAAACAGTTCAAGCGGTGGCAACTCAAGTGCAGACACAGGCATTAAAATTGAGAGTACTGATGAAGTAAAATTTTGGGAACAGCTTGACAGTGAATTTAAAAGTATTCTTAATCGCCCGACAGACTCATATGAAGCACCTGACCCAATTATCAATAAAAATGCAGGGCTTATCACTGTTACAGCCACGACAAAACAGTTAGAGCGTTTTGAGAAATATCTCAAAAAAATGCAAGATAAAGTACAACTCCAAGTTCTGATAGATGTACAACTACTTGCTGTTACTATGAGGGAGGGAAAAACAACGGGTATTGACTGGAAGCAACTCTATGCTTTACAAAATATACAAATTGGTGGAAATCTCATAAAAACAAAAAATGTAGACACCTATGATGGTGACAAGCCGGCTTCTGATATTTCAGCCATAACTAAGAATGGATTTTATTCTGCCGGTATCCTTAATATAAAAGCCAATGCTTCTTTAAATGAAGTAATCAAGTTTTTAAAAACACAGGGTGACGTTAATGCCATCTCAAACCCAAAAGTCTTGACACTAAACAATCAACCAGCACTCATTACTGCAGGTACAGAGTATTTTTACAAAATAAGATCATCAACAAATCAACAAGGAACTGGTGGTGGTGTTGCAGCAACAACACAAGATGAAAATATTCAGTCTGTTTTTGCAGGAGTACTTTTAACCATTACCCCTGAAATTGCTGATGATAAAACAATCACACTTAAAATCAACCCTTCACTCTCAGAAACCACAACAAGTATGTCACTTATTCCAAATACAGGACGTGAGATGCCGCCTGATTTATCGCGTCGTCAACTCTCTTCTGTTGTCACTGTAAAAGATGGAAATAGAATTATTTTAGGTGGACTTATCAATACCAAAAATTCCAAAGATTCAAACAAGATTCCTATTTTAGGTGATATTCCGGTTCTTAGCTATCTTTTTAGTTATGAAGAGACTATTAAAGAGACACAAGAGCTTGTAATCATAATTGAGCCTCATATCATTCACAAAGAGACAAACAGTGTTTCACTTTCTGATCTTGGCTATGAAGGCTTGAGTAATGACTTACTTGAACTCGAATCTGCATCAAAAAATGCAAAAACACTTTTAAACAAAACAACAAAAAAGTAAAAGGAGTCTTTAAAATGGATAAGAACAGTATCTTTGCAAATTCGAAAAATGTTTTTTTAGATACTGTTAGTCCAAAAGATTACATACAATTAGAGAGAGTTTCAACAATTTACCAGTCTCTACAAGCCTCCATACAAAAAGCTCTTAAAATGATTCTGCTGTATGGAAAACCAGGAACAGGCAAAAGTATGTTTTTGACAAAACTCTATGATGATTTGCATGAAACACGTCCTATCTTTCTTTATCAAACACCCATTTTGGATGAGTCGGAGTTTTATCATACCCTTGCTAAAGATGTCTGTAATGTTTGCATTGATGAGGAACTTAATTTTACACAGTTTATGAAAATTCTTGAAGATAAAAATTTTGAGGATGTTCCTGTTATACTTTTAGATGAAGCACAACTCTACTCTGATGCTTTAATGGAGAAGATTCGTCTGCTCTCTGATACCAGAAAAATCAAGTTTGTCATTGCTCTGCATAAAACAGAAAAAGAAGACCTTATTGCAAAAGAGCATTTTCAAACAAGAATTTGGGAGAGCATTGAACTTGAAAACTCTTCTAAACTAGAGCTTAAAATATATATTCAAAAAAAACTTATGAAAGCAAACTGTTTTGATGCAGCAAGTATGTTTAACCCAAAAATAGTCAATAAAATCCATAAGCTCACGCAAGGCAATTATAGAGAAACAAATAAGCTTTTATATACTCTTTTTGCCATTTATGAAACATATGAAAAAAATCAACAGCTTCACAAAGTAGCAGTCAATCAAATCTCACCAAAACTTGTTGAGATGGCTGCAATACATACAGGACTTATAGATGCTTAATATTCATGAGCTTGAAAAAAGATGGTTACAATATAAAATAAAATCATATATTCCTTATCTTGTTCTTGCTTTAACACTTATTTTTATTCTTACCTCTGTTATCTTCTTTATGAATGGTTCTAAAGAAGATAATAATGAAGTCAAAAATAATTCTGTTAAAAAAACCAAACAAACTTCTTTAGAAAAACAAGAAGAAAAAACAAAACCGGTAAAAAATGCAGTACAGACCGCTATAGCAAACAAACCTATATATCAAACAAATGAAGACAAAAAAGAGCAAACAACTAAAATATCTTCTACTCAAAATCATCTAATACTTAAACCTTCTATGGAGTTTATGAAAAATATTCATACATCAACGCCAGACAGCTATCACCCAACTTCTATACCAACTAAAAAGAAAACAGAAAAAAAAGTTGTTAAAAAACGTAAAGAAGTTTCAAAACAAAAAGCTCCTCAAGAAGAAAAAGTACAAATTACTATCAAAAGAAGAGAATCTGAAAATGACATCAAAGAGGTTATAAAACGCTTTCAAAAAAACAATAATCCAGCGCTGAGCCTTTTTGCAGCGAAGAAATACTATGAACTTGGCAACTATAAACAAGCGTATAATTATGCACTTGTAACAAACAAAATAAACAATGATATAGAAGATAGTTGGTTAATCTTTGCAAAATCCCTTGTTAAACTAGGTAAAAAAGAGCAAGCACTTAAGACACTTCGAGAATATATTAAATATTCTCACTCTTCAAATGCTCAAGTTCTTTTAGATGAGATTCAAAGAGGAAAGTTCCGATGAGATACTTACTACTACTTTTTCTAGTCACGAATATCTATGCAAATATAAAAGAAGATATGTTTACCCTTTATCAAAACAAAAAATTTAAAGAGGCCTGCAGGGTAGGTTTTAAACATTTTTCAACATATAAAAAAGATGAATCTTTTGTATCTCTTTATGGATTTTCATGTTTGTATGCAGACTACATAGACAGATTGGCAATTCCGATAACCACACTCAAGTACTCTAAAGAAGCCAGAGCCAATGCTGCTTACTTTTCAGTAATTTTAATGCAAAAAAAATTACTCTATCATGCACTTATTGACAATTATGATATCTCTTTATTAAAGCTGCCATCTACAGATTATGTCTTATCAAAGGTATTTGACTTCTACACTAAAGTACAAAAGCAAGAAAAACGTCACTATTATATTTTCAAAGATAAAACAGACCCAAAACTTAGCTATAAACTTTATCTTGTAAAAGAGAACTATACCGCAAAAATAGTCATTGAGGAGTTTTATGATACAATAATGATAAAACGACATATATACTGGTAAGGAGCATTTGTGGATAGAATAACAACTGACCTACTAGAAAACGGCTCCATTATGAAAGGCCAGGTTGAGAGACTTTTGGCCAAAGGTATTGCTGAGAACCTTATCTTGCGAGATATTACACTCTCTGGATTTATGACAATGGAGCGATTAATTCGTTTTATTGTCCAAAAGGTACGTGAGGGGGAGTATAGCTTAGATATTATTGACAACTATGACTATATTCAAGAGAGTGCAGTTCTACAAAAATTAGCAAAAGAGTTAGATCTTAAATTTATAGATCTTGATTCCATTGATATGAACTACAAACTTATTAGTAAAGTTCCCCTCAATCAACTCCAAAAATATAATGCCATTCCTATCTCTATGGATGATATGAGTGTTACTGTTGTAGTAAATGACCCTTTTAACATTGATGCACAAGAAGCGATACAAAGACTTTTTTCAAAAAAAATATTAAAAATTGCACTTGCTACCAAAAAACAGATATCTTCATACCTTTATAAAATTGCACTAAAAGACAGTGTTAAAGATTTAGTCGGACGAATCCATGATGAGCTAAACTCTATAACAACGCTTGAAGAGCAACAAGAAGCTTCTTCTATTTTACAGCTTATTGATGTGATACTAAAAACCTGTATTAACAGTCGTGCAAGTGATATTCACATAGAGCCAACAGAGAGAAACTGTGTTGTCCGTGGTCGTGTTGACGGTAAACTCACAGAGATGTTTATCTTTGAAAAAGATATATATCCACCTTTATCATCTCGTTTGAAACTTCTTTCAAACCTTGATATTGCAGAAAAGAGAAAACCTCAAGATGGACGTTTTTCTACCTCTGTTGGCTCACGCGAGTATGATTTTCGTATCTCAACACTGCCGATTCTTTATGGAGAATCAATTGTTATGCGTATACTTGACAAACAAAAAGCACTTGTGAAGCTTGAAGAAGCCGGTATGGATGCACAAAGTTATCAAAAGTTTATCAAGGGATTACAGGCTCCACATGGTATTATTCTTGTGACTGGACCGACAGGTTCTGGTAAGACAACTACACTTTACGGCGCTTTAAATGAGCTTAGAAATGTAGAAGACAAGGTGATTACTGTTGAAGATCCCGTTGAGTATAGAATGAACCTTATTCAACAGGTACAGGTCAATCCTAAAGTGGGTCTCTCATTTGCCGATGCACTGCGTTCTATCTTAAGACAAGATCCCGATAAAATTATGATTGGCGAGATTCGTGATCAAGAGACATTAGAAATTGCTATTAAAGCTGCACTTACTGGTCACCTGGTAATCTCAACACTACACACTAACGACTCAATCAGTGCTATTCCTCGTATGGCAGATATGGGAATTGAGCACTATCTTATCAGTGGTGCTCTTGTTGCCATACAGGCACAAAGACTTGTTAGAAAAATCTGTGTACACTGTAAAGAGGTCGATACACTCTCAGCCTCAGTACTTGAAGAGATTTCAGCAAGTGTTCCGGAGGGAACAGTCTTTTACAAAGGCAAAGGGTGTAAAGAGTGTGCAGGAACAGGCTATATGGGTAGAGAGATGATTTGTGAGGTACTTAACATTTCTGAAGAGCTCTCAACACTTATAGCAAAAGGTGCATCAAAAGAGACAATGCTTGAACAGGCAAAAAAAGAGGGCTTTATTCCTATTTTTCAAAATGGTTTACAAAAAGCCATTGATGGAGTGACAAGTATTGAAGAGGTGTTAAAGGTGGCAAAAGGATGAAGTACTTTGTAGCAACAATAATGAAACAAGGGAAAAAAAGAGAGATAGGTCTGTATGCCGAAGATAAACAAGCAGCAAAAAAACATATACGCTTAAAATATGGCCAAGGCAGTATCATAATCAAAGTACTTGAAGCAGCTGAACCACTTGAAGATCAACTAAAACGTCTCAAAGCCAACTTCTTAAAAAACTTCAAAAAGAAAAAGATAAAACCAGATGCTCTTATTGCTGCTATTAGGCAATTAGCAGTTATGACAAATGCAGGGATTTCAATCAATGAATCACTTGCCGAAATTGCACAAGCCACTACAGACCCCGCACTCAAAACCGTATTTTCAAAAGTTGCAGAAGATATCAATGCCGGTAATTCACTCTCAAAAGCACTTGAAAACTTCCGCTTTGAAGTCGGTAATCTCACCATTGCAATGGTATCTCTTGGAGAACAAACAGGTCAGCTCGATGAAGCACTCTACTCTTTGGCAAATATGCTTGAAGAGATTCGTGCAAATATCATCAAATTTAAAAAAGCCATGGCATACCCTCGTAATGTTATGATAGCCATGGCTGTTGCTTTTACAATTCTCATTGTATATGTTGTACCACAGTTTAAAAAGATTTTTGAAGAGCTTCATGCTACACTGCCACTGCCGACACAGATTCTTCTCTACTTAGAACATATTTTTAACAATTATGGGCTTTACATTATAGCCGGTATGGGTATTTTTTATTTTTTATTTACCTTTACTCTAAACAACAACGAAGCATTTCGCTACAGATGGCATCAATTTTTATTAAAAACATATCTTATTAAAAACATCATTATGTACTCTACTCTCAGTCGTTTTACCCTTGTTTTTGCAGAGCTTATTCGAGCAGGTATTCCTATTGCAGAAGCACTTGACACGGCTATTGGGATGATTGACAACCTCCCTCTTAAACAAAAACTTATGACTGTTCGTGGTGCTGTTCAAAAAGGTGATACACTCTATAGAGGTCTAGAAGAGACAGGTCTTTTTGAAAATATGATTATCCAAATGGTAAGAGCCGGAGAGGATAGTGGTACACTCTCAACTATGATTAAAAAAGTTGCAGAGTATTACAAAATGAAGTTTGATGGTATTATTGACGGTCTAAGTGAGGCTATTGAGCCTATTATGCTTCTTATCTTGGCAGGTATGGTTATCTTACTGGCACTTGGTATCTTCTTACCTATGTGGGATCTTGGAAATGCAGTCAACGGAGGAATGTAACAACTCTCTCAAGTTTTTGCAACAAACTCTCTATCTGCTTTTTTGAAGCTTCAATAATAAAAGTAACTTTTGAGTCAAAAATCTTCTCTTTTATGATAACATCTTCACTTCTACACGCATACTCTACTTTTCCTACATCAGTATAATCACATGAGATTTTTTTTTCTACCAACTCTTTATAGACAAAGAGTTCTGCTTTTTCTACAACAAGATTTACAGCATCACTGTAAGCTCGCACCAAGCCACCGGTACCAAGTTTGGTTCCGCCAAAATAACGTACTATTATCACAGCTGTATTGATTAACGTTTTACCCTGCAGCACCATTAAAGATGGTTTTCCAGAAGTGCCCTTTGGTTCACCGTCATCACTTGATGACTCTACAATCTGACCATACTCATTTAAGTATCTGTATGCTGTAACAAAGTGTCGTGCTTTTGGATGTTCTTGCTGTAGTTTGTTTAATGTAGATTCATAATCAGTGTAGGGAACAAGGTGAGCAATAAACTTTGATTGCTTCACCTCTAAAGTATCTGTATAATGTTCTTTAATGTAATACATTGATGTTTATGCTAAGTTAGTATAAACTTTTTGTACATCC
>Ga0256837_1001950_pt1 | contig 13460 bp, 10 predicted proteins | sample 4562384metaG_FD_185976 | JGI IMG/M metagenome (GOLD analysis project Ga0256837, IMG submission 185976) | Hydrothermal vent microbial communities from Guaymas Basin, Mexico - 4561-384 | ecosystem: Environmental > Aquatic > Marine > Hydrothermal vents | place: Mexico: Guaymas Basin | collected... | reverse complement strand
TCAACCCAATTAGATTGTTTAAATAGAATTTAAAACTATTTTTGTTATCATTTGTTAATAAAGATATAAATAATAGGTTATAAATCATGGAATCTTCAGAAGACAAACATAATCATCAGAGTAACCTAATGTACTTCAATCAAATGATTGAAGAAAAGGGTATAAAAAGAGATAGAACAGAAAAGAAAACTAAAAAAGTGCAAAGTTCTTTTGGATCTCAAAAAGTAGAACTTAGTGATTATTTGGTAGCTCCAGATGGTTATGAATCTGTTGTCTACCCGCTTTACTTTGTTTTTGTGCCTTATTTAACTGGTGCGATATTATTATTTTTCTTTGTAGCAGGTGCAAGTTTTGAAAATTTTAAACTTATAGAGTTTAATAATTTTATGGTTGTTTGGCTTATGGGGTATGAGGTTGTTGCAACTATGATGCTTGTAGCAATTTTGATTGCATTTTTAAAATATGATGATGATCATACACAAACTAAGCGGCACTTTTAAAAAAGTTAAATTTTTTTGATATAATTGCAAAAATAAATTATAGAGAGTCATATGAACTTTATTCAAACTCGTGGAAACGATGAAAACAAACCCCAATCAGTAACTTTTTCAGAGGCTATTTTAAGCCCTATTGCTTCTTTTGGCGGACTTTATGTGCCAGAGACCTTACCAAATCTAGGTGAGGAGTTTTTAAACAAACATTTAAACTCATCATACAAAGAACTTGCGGCGGATATGTTAGGACGTTTTGAGATTGATATTGAAAAAGAAGTTATTGCTGAGGCATTAGACCTTTATGATAAGTTCGATGATTCTTCAAACCCAGTACCAGTTAAAAAAGTTAAAGAAAATCTTTACATATCTGAACTTTATCATGGTCCAACTCGAGCATTTAAAGATATGGCACTTCAACCATTTGGTGTTGTTCTTTCATCTATTGCACAAAAGCGTAATGAAAACTATCTTATTCTTGCAGCTACAAGTGGTGATACTGGTCCAGCAGCACTTGAGACTTTTAAAAACCGTGCAAATGTTCAAGTAGCATGTCTTTATCCTGATGGTGGAACAAGTGATGTTCAAAGACTTCAAATGGTTACTGAAGATGCAGATAACTTAAAAGTTATTGGAATTAACGGTGTTTTTGATGACGCACAAAATGCTCTTAAAAGACTTTTAGCATCTGATGATTTTAAATCTGAATTAAAAACTAAACATATTTCTCTTTCTGCGGCAAACTCTGTGAATTTTGGAAGAATTATTTTTCAAATTATTTACCATATCCACTCTTATTTAGAGTTAGTACGTCAAGGTGCTACAACTATGGGTGAAAAAGTTTACTTAAATGTTCCAAGTGGAAATTTTGGTAATGCACTTGGTGGCTACTATGCTTGGAAGATGGGTCTTCCAGTTGAAAAAATAATTATATCTTCAAATGAAAATAATGTTTTAACTAAGCTTATCAAAACTGGAAAGTATGATTTAAGAGGATGTGCGGTTGTTGGAACTACATCTCCAGCTATGGATATCTTAAAATCTTCAAATGTTGAACGTATTTTATATGATATGTTTGGAGACGTTAGAACTAAAGAACTTATGGAGTATTTAGAAAAGTATAATTTTTATGAACTTACTAAAGAAGAATTACTTGAGCTTCAAAAATCTTTTGATGCTGATTTTTGTAATGGAGATGAAGGTAAAAAATATATACGTGATACTTTTCGTGATGATGCTTACTTAATGGATCCACATACTGCTACATGTATGAAGTCATATGAGACTTGCTCAAATCCAAGTATCAAGACTATAGCTTACTCAACTGCAGAGTGGACAAAATTTTCACCTGTAATTGCAAATGCTTTAACTGGTGAAGTTGATACTCATGATATCCAAGCTTTAGAATCTATCTCAAGAGTTGCTTCATTAGAGATACCAACAATGATAAAAGGTCTTTTTGATAAAGAAATTACTCAAAAAACTATTATTGAAAAAGAAGATATAGAAAAAGAGATACTTAAATTTCTGGTTTAGTTCATAATTTCTAGGAGCATATATTTTGAAAAAAATATGTAGCCCGAAAAATTATAACGCAAGAGCTAAATTACTCAAAGAGCTAAGCCATTTCGGTAGCTCTTTTATAAGCCTTAGCAATAGCATCTATACAAGATGCTCTAACATTCCCATCTTCTAAAGCACCATATCCAGCAGCAGTAGTACCTCCAGGGCTCATGACGCCATCTTTTAGTAGTGCAGGGTGAATATCTTGTATAAGAGTTCCAAAGCCAGCAAATAGACCACGCATAGTTGCCATAGCATCAGAGCGTTTCATACCTTGTTTTACTGCACCATCAGTTAGTGCTTCAGCGATGAGAGTAAGGTAAGCTGGACCGCTACCAGCTAAGGCAGTCGCAATGTCAAGCTCTTTTTCAGAACTTAGCCATAAAGTTTCACCAATAGCACCCATTAATCCTTGGGCTTCATCTTTAAACTCTTCATCACCAGTTAAAGTTGTCATAGATTTTCCAACTTGTGCAGCTAGGTTTGGCATGCATCTAACTACTGCTGATGGGTTTAGATTTTGTTTTAGTTTTTGTACTGTTGTTCCTGCTAAAACAGAAAATATAACTCTTGCTTTTCCAGTTATTCGAGTTGCTACTTCTTCAACATTTGCAGGTTTTACACAAAAGATTATAGTTTTACCTTCAGTATTAAAGTCATCCATCAAAGACTTGTCTACATGTAGACCTAAAGCATCTTCAAATTTGTTTAGTTTTTCTAAATCTCTACCAACAACTTCAATCTTATAATTTTCTTTTAAACCTTTAGCTATGCTAAGTGCCATATTTCCATTTCCAATAAAAGTAACAGTATTCATGAGTTTCCTAGTATGTAAATGATTTTTTATTATAATTTTACTGGCTTTATATTTTCTAAGAAAATATAGCTCTTACAAATTTAAAATCATCTATTTTTATGATATTATAACATTTATTAAACTATCAAGGTATTAAATGATCTCTTTGCATGATTTTATTTTTAAACAGATTAATAAAGTCTTCTTTTATCCAGCAATTGTTGCTTTAGTTGTCTTTTTCTCATTAGTATTTTTTTCAGCTTATCAACAATCATATAAAAATCAAATCTTAATTAAAAAGAGTATCGTAAAAAGTTTTTTACAAATTTCAGAACAAGTATCAGAACGTTTTAATCAGACATATAAAAATTTATCTATGGAAGTTGATTCTATAAAATTAAGTACTGAAAAACTTTTAAAATATCAAAATATTACTTTAAGTGAAGAGAATAAGTTTATAAAAAAAGATGGTTTTTTTATTTTAGATAATAAAAATGTAAGCTCCTCTATATATACAACAAGATTAGAAAATCTTTCAAAAACTGATAAAAAAGTTTTAAATATTTTGAGTGTTGTAGATATTCAAGTTGATTCTATTATTAGTCAGTATAAAGATAAGGTAGACTCTTTATGGATTAATTTAGGTGAACACTATTCTATGTTTTACCCAGCAATCGATATAAAATCAGAATTAAGTTCTGAATTAGATCCAAGAATGTATAGATATTATTATTTGGCAGATGAAGAGCACAATCCAGATAAAAAAAGTGTGTTTATAGAACTTTTTAATGAAGAATGGTCTTTAGATATTGGTCAAATTGGTGCAATTGTGTCTCCCATATATGTTGATGATGAATTTAGGGGTGTAGTTGGGATTGCTATTACTTCTATGAATATGAAAACATTCGCTGATTTAAAATTGCCATATGATGCTTATGTTATTGTAACAGATAAGTTAGGACATGTATTAGTTACTTCTAATGAAGAAGAGTTCAAAAAAGATTTTATGATTAATTCATTTTATAATATGCATAAAACAGGTAAACATAAAAAATTAGAAATTATAAAAAAAGGTACAGATGAACTTTTTTCTAAAAAATTAAAAGGAACAGAATTAACTTTAACATTAGTTGTTAAAGATTATAAAATGGTTGAAGAAATTTTAGAACTTTTATTTAAAACAAGACAGTTTGGTATAATTGTTTTAGCATTATCAATCATATTTATATTATTTTTATTTATATATGGAAAAAGGAAAATTAAGAGATTAAGTCAAAGTATTAGTGAACCTATCAATGAACTTTCTAATGCATCAAATCATTTATCTGATGAGAAAAATTTTGATTTTAAAAAGAGTAAAATACAAGAGATAGAACACACAAATAATAATCTTTCAGATGCTCATGAAAAACTTTTAAAACAGTTATATTGTGATATGGATACAGATTTGGGAAATAAGCAAAAATTATTAAATGATATTGGAGATGACTCAATATTAATTCTAGTTTCTTTAGATAATTTTAGACTTATTAGTACTATATATGGACCAGAAAAAGCCTCTTTAATTATTCAGCAGTTATCTAATGAGATAGAATCATCTATCAGTAAGGATTGTAAAGTTTATAGAATTGAGAATGATGTTTTTGCAATTATTATGAAAAATACGGATGATAATCATGATGTTAATAATGAAAAGTTATTAATATTTTATAATAGTGTACTTAGTTCCCAAGTTAAAATAGATGAGATAGAGGTGCCTATAAACTACTCAATAGGTTATTGTGATTCTTTACAAGAAAGTGAATTTTCTATTCTTTCTCAAGCTGAACTAGCTTTGGAGGATGCACGACATAATGAAAGTAAAAAGATAGTAAAGTATGATAAAGTGATTCATGCATCAACAGTTTTTACTAAAAACTTAGAGTGGGCAAAAAAACTTTATAATGCTTTTGATGAAAAAAACTTACACTATTCACTAGAAGCGTATTATCAAGCAATTTTTGATATAAAAACTAATAGTGTTTATAAATTTGAAATGTTAGTGAGAATGAATGATGGAGATAAAGTTATTGGTCCATTTTTCTTCTTAGATGCAGCTACTCAAATGGGTAAACTTCCTGATATAACAAGATTTATGTTTGATTCTTTACTTATAATGGCACAAAAGTATGGAAATGTTGAGTTTTCAGTAAATACCTCCTTTGCAGATTTTGAAGATGCAGATTTATTAGATTATTTAAAAGATAAAATAAACAATGATAATATCAATACAAATAATATCATTATAGAAATTTTAGAAACAGGTGAATTTAAAGATGAAAAAGTAGTTGTTCATACTATTAAAGAGTTAAAAGATTTAGGTTTTAAAATAGCAATAGATGATTTTGGTTCTGGAAATTCTAATTTTGGTCATTTAATGCTTATGAAAGTTGATTATATTAAGATAGATGGTCAGTTTATAAAGAATATAGTTGAAGATGAGAAAAGTCAAAATATAACTAAGACAATAAAAGAGTTTGCTAAACTTACTGGTGCTAAGACCATAGCAGAGTTTGTAAAAGATGAAGCTGTTTTTAATTATGTAAAAGATTTAGATATTGATTTTGCTCAAGGTTACTATGTAAGTGAACCAGTACAAGCATCAAAAATAGATGAAGTACTAAAATTTAAGATATAAAGGAGATATGAAAATGGATAAATTTTTACAAGAAGCAAAAGATGCGAGTAGAGTTTTAGGTGAGCTATCAGGAAGTCAAAAGAATAGAATTTTAAAAGATATGGCAAATGCTCTAAGAAGTAATACTATGGATTTACTTGAGGCAAATGCACTAGATATGTCAGCAGGAAAAGAAAATAATCTAAGTTCTGCGCTAATGGATAGATTACTTTTAGATGAGGGTCGTATTAACTCAATGGCAGTAGCTATTGAAGAGATAGCAGCACTTAAAGAGCCTGTTGGAAAAGTTCTTGATGGATGGGTTACGGAAGATGGTTTGAAAATAGAAAAAACTTCTATCCCTATTGGTGTTATTGGAATTATTTATGAGTCTCGTCCAAATGTAACAAGTGATACAGCAGCACTCTGTTTTAAAAGTTCAAATGTCTGTGTACTTAAAGGTGGAAAAGAAGCTGATTATTCTAACAAAGCAATTGCTAAAGTTCTTCAAGCAGTTTTAGCAAAAAATGATTTACCAACAGCTTTAATATCACTAATCCCAGATACTTCAAGAGAGGGTGTAGCTAAACTTATAAAGATGGATAAGTATGTTGATTTGATTATCCCTCGTGGTGGTGCTGGACTTATTAAGTATGTAAGTGAAAATGCAACTGTATCTGTGGTTAAACATGATAAAGGTCAGTGTCATACTTACATCGATAAAGATGCAAAACTTGAAGATGCAATAGCAATCGCGATAAATGCAAAAGTTCAGCGTCCAGGTGTTTGTAATGCTATGGAGACTTTACTAATAGATAAAGCCATAGCTTCAAATGCTCTTCTTAAGTTAAAAGAGGAGTTTGACAAAGTTGGTACAGAGTTAAAGGGATGTTTAGATACTCAAGCAATTATAGAGATTGCAAATGCAACTGATGAAGACTATGATACTGAATACTTAGCAAATATTTTAAATATAAAAGTAGTAGATGGTGTTGATGGTGCAATTGAGCATATCATAAGATTTGGTTCAGGTCACTCGGAAGCTATCATAAGTGAAAATATTACAACAGCTGAAAAGTTTTTAAATGCCATAGATGCAGCAGCAGTTTATGTAAATGCTTCAACTCGTTTTACAGATGGTGGAGCTTTTGGATTTGGTGCAGAGGTTGGAATATCTACAAATAAACTTCATGCTCGTGGACCAATGGGAATAGAGGGTTTAACTACTTATAAGTTTAAGATTTATGGAAGTGGCCAGATTAGATAAGCTCTACATGTAGAGCTTATAATATTAGTTTTCTTTTATGTATGTTTCCATAAGTTTTGTTATATGGTCTAAAGTTCTTTTAAATGTTTTTAATAAATCTATATATGCCATATCATCTGGTGAAGCAATAGCCTTTTTTAAGTCTAGTGCAGCATTATGAAGATAATCAGCACCAATATTTGCAGCTAAACCTATGATATCTAATAAAAGTTTATCTGCTTCTTTTGCATTGTTATTGTTTAAAAATTCTTGTATTTTATCAGCAGAATTAGAATAGTTATTCATAAATTCATTTAAAATTTCTAAATAAAATTCTTTATCTCCTCCACATATTTCTAAGCCTTGGTTAATATCAAACTCGATTTCTTCTTGCTTTACTTCTTTAGTTGTACTAGAATTAGCTTCATCACCATTAGTATAAATATATAATATGTCATATAAAGAGTTCATCTTTAGTGGCTTTTCAAGGTGTGCTTCCATTCCAACATTCATCATGTTTTTTATATCATCAGATGCTGTATCACCAGAAAGAGCAATAACTGGAATATGATCGTATTCAGGAGTTTTACGAATGTGTCTAGTAGCTTGAAAGCCATCAATAATTGGCATATGTGCATCCATCAAAATAAGTGCAAAGTTTGTATCGTTTTTTAATATATTTATACACTCTTGACCATCATTTGCCATAGTTATATCTATACCTGAATCAGCTAATAAACCTGTAATAACCTTTTGGTTAATAAAGTTATCTTCAGCTATTAAAATTCTAGTACCTTTAAATATAGTAAAATCATCCTTAAATATTTTATCATGTGGAATTAGTTCTCGTTTTTTTCTTTGTATCGTTGAAATATCTTTTACTTCTTCAACTTCAACTTCTGCTTCAGTTTTTACTTCATCTTTTACAATCTCTTTAACTTTTTTATCTTCTTGTACTTTTTTGTTTTTTATTGCAGTCGCAGTTGGTTTTTTAAGAATAGCAATAATTATAACTATTGTTATTAGTACAATAAAGGCTAATGTTTCTATAAAATATTGATTGATAAAGTCCATAATAAACCTTTTTTCTGTTTTTTATTCCTTTATACTACTATAATAAAAATTAAACTTAACAAAGTTAATGTATAATGATAAAAAAATAAGCTTAGGTGTTACATGCAAGATATTCCACATATTCCAGTTTTATATCGTGAAGTTTTAGAAACTTTTTCAGATATAGATGATGGTATAATTATTGATTGTACTATGGGGTATGCTGGACATTCATCTATGATACTTGAGGCAAATCCAAACATTAAGCTTATTGGAATTGACCAGGATCAAACTGCAATAGACTTCTCCACATGTAGACTAGAGAAGTTTGGAGATAGGGCTGTTATAAAAAAAGGTCGTTTTTCTTCTGTTATTAAAGATATTGTTTCTGAATATGGTTCTCAAAATATACGAGGAATTTTAGCAGATATAGGTGTTTCATCACTTCAACTCGACCAAAAAGATAGGGGTTTTTCATACGAAAGTGATAATCTTGATATGCGTATGGATAAGGATGCTCCACTAACAGCACTAGAAGTTGTAAATGAATATTCAGTCCAAGATTTAGAAAAAATTATTTTAGAATATGGAGAGCTTAGAAATTATAAAAAAATAGCATCTTCTATAATTGCAAATCGTCCATTCTCTTCGGCAAAAGAGTTGAGTGAATCTCTAAAACCACTTTTACCTCATGGAAAGATACATCCAGCAACTTTACTTATGCAGGCTATTCGCATAGAAGTTAATGATGAGTTAGGTGAGCTTAAATCTTTACTACAAACCATTGCCGATGTAAAATTACCAGAGGCTAAAGTAGCTATAATCTCTTTTCATTCTTTAGAAGATAGGATTGTAAAACAAACTTTTACACAGTGGAAACAAAACTGTATCTGTCCAAGTGAAGCGATGCGCTGTACATGTAGCCGAGACAACTCTTTAGGAAAAGTTTTAAGTAAAAAACCTATAATGGCTACAAATGAAGAGTTAAAAGAAAATGTTAGAAGTCGTTCGGCAAAGATGCGAGTATTTCAAATGGATAATAAATAATGAATGAAAAACTAGAACTTTTAGAAGAGGTAGACTTAGTTTTAAATCCTAAAAAAAAGGTAGATGGAGCTAGGCTTGTTTATACAGTTTTGAGTATTATGTTTGTAGCAGCAGTTTTATTTCCAAAGATATATATTCAACAACAGATTTATTTTAAAAGTAGAGATATCTCAAAGCTAAAAGGTGAGTACGATACTTTAAAAGAAGAAAATAAACTTATATCTGCATCAGTAGAGTCTATTCGTTTTAAAAATCAAATTTTAGACACACTTTTTTAGGTTATAGTATGCTTCGTCGTTTTTTAGAATTTGCCATTGATAAACCACTGTTAAATCATATATTATTAGCTTTTATAGTAATGCTGTCAATATTCTCTTATATAAATATTCCAAAAGAGATATTTCCACCTATGAATATGGATAAGGTTACCGTAACTGGTGGATATGTTGGAACTTCAGCTGATACATTAGATAAAATGGTAGTTAAAACCATAGAAGATGAACTTCAAAATGTAGATGAATTAGATACTATAAAAACTACTATAAAAAATGGTTTTTTTACAATTTTAGCAGATATAAAACCAGGCTCACAAAACCAAACGGTACTCTCAGACGTAAAAGATATAGTAAGTTCTGTTCGTAAAGATTTACCAGCAGATATGGAAGAACCAATTGCCAAGATTCGACTTCATAGTTTTCCATTAGTTCTAATAGCATTAGCTGGAGATAAAAGTAAAAAAGAGCTCTTAGAGCGTGCAGATGAGTTAAAAGCTAAACTATCTCGTTTTAAAGACTTGAGTGAGATTAGCATAAGGGGTGATGCTGATGATGAGTTAGTTATATCTATAAATGAGCAAAAACTATTAGCACTTGGACTCCAACCATCACTTGCAGTAGCCTCACTTAGAAATATTAGCTCAATCTTTCCAGTAGGTACCATAAAAGAGCGAGGTTCTCATCTGTATATATCTACATACAATGGTGAAAAAACTAAAGCTGATATAGAAAGCACAATCATTAGTGTTGGTGATTATAGAGTACGTATAGGTGATATCTCAGATGTTGCATTTAAACTTAGTGATGAGTCTGAACTTTCACATTATAATGGTATTAGGAATGTATCTTTAAATATAACAAAATCTGAACAAGGTAATGCTATATCCTTGGTAAAACAGATACGTGAGGTTTTAAAAGATTCTCAAAAACAACATCCAGAACTACAATATGCTATTTATACGGATACATCTATATGGATTAAAAACCGTCTAAATACTGTTTTCGCAAATATTGCTTTTGGTCTTATGCTCGTGTTTGTAGCTATGCTAATTTTTATAAATCGTGGTATTGCTATGGTTGTGGCTATTGGAATACCAGTTAGTTTTATGATAGGTCTTATAACAACAGAGTTGATGGGTAATTCACTAAATATGCTCTCACTTTTAGGGGCACTTATAGCTCTTGGTATGCTTGTAGATGAAGCCATAGTTGTAGCTGAGAATATTTATAGACATATGGAAAATGGTATGGATAAGAGAGAAGCAGCAATAGTTGGAGCAAGTGAGATGTTTCCAGCCGTACTTACTGCAACTCTAACAACTGTATTCGCTTTTTTACCTATGCTTTTACTTACTGGTGAGATGGGTATGTTTATTAAAATAATACCTATTATGATTACAGTATTACTTCTCTCTTCTTTATTTGAAGCATTTTACTTTTTACCACTTCATGCACATGACTTTTTAAAAGTGTCAAAAGAGGAAAGTTTTACTAAAAAGATTTGGAAAAAATTAGGTTTTTGGCATAATAAAGCTCTACATTTTGTATTTAGAAAAAAATGGATTTCACTTATAGTTATTGTTGGAACTATTCTTTCTTTAACATTTGTCCTTATAAAGAACTCGAAATTTCAACTTTTCCCAGACTTTGATACAACCCAAATATATGTATATGGAAAAGTAAATATAAATAATGAACTAGAAGATACTGAAAAAATAGTAACTGAGTTAGAGAAAAAACTTTTAGCAAATATAGATAAAGATGGTGTTTCATCTATAACCTCAGTTATAGGTTTCAAGCTTGATGCTAAAAATGTTGCGGAGACTGGGGAGCATCTTTTTCATATATTTATAGACCTAAATGAGAGAGCACCTAGTAATCTTTTTGATACCTATATAAGTCCGTATTTATCGTTAGAGTATGATAAAGCTATACTAAAGAGAAAGAGAAATGCAAAAGATATAGCTAAAGATATAGAGAAAACTGTAAAACCATTTAGAGCTTTGAAAAATAAAGATGGACTACTTTATGAAGAATTAGTCGTAAAAGTTCCAGGAGCTGGAGTGGTGGCTTCGGATATAGAGATAAGTTTAAGTGGACAGAGTGAAGATAAGATACGTATAGGTGTACAAGAGATAGAAGATGCTCTAAATGCCATTGATGGTGTAAATAATGTATCTGATGATGCAACCATAGGTGAAAAAGAGTTAAAACTTCGTGTAAATGAGTATGGACAACAACTTGGCTTTAATGAGGAGTTGATCTCTAAAGAGTTGCGTTCTTACTATCTAAAGGGCGAATATGGAAAAATGTTTAATGAAACAGGTTTAGTTCGCATAAAGATAGAAAGTTCTATAAATGAGAGAATAAACTCTATAAATACAATAGAAGTACAAATTCCATCTTCACAACAGTATGTACTTTTAAAAGATGTATGTGACTTTGTAATGATTCAAGGCTTTGTAGCACTTCAAAAAGAGGATGGAGTTAGGATACGAACAGTAGTCGCAACACTTGATAAAAAAGTAAATACCTCTGCTGAGGTTATGAAACAACTTGAACCAACGTTTAAGAAGTTAAAAGAAGATGGTTATCGAGTTGATATAAAAGGTGAAGAACAAGAGAATAATAAAAACAAATCTGAGATGATGCGCTCAGCAGTTATAGCTGTTTTTTTAATTTTTATAACCCTTGTATGGCTTTTTGACTCTATAAAAAAATCACTCATAGTTATAAGTACAATACCACTTGTTTTACTTGGTGTTTACTTTGGTCATATGGTTATGGGTATAAATATAACAATGCCCGGTATGATAGGTATAGTCGGACTCGCTGGAGTTGTGGTAAATGATGGACTTATAGTTGTTAGCTTCATAAAACATGCAAATGATACAGAAGAGTTAATGCAACAAGCACAAACAAGACTCCGACCAATCATACTTACATCATTAACAACTGTTTTAGGATTATCTACCCTTATTTTCTTCGCTTCAGGTCAAGCAATGATACTTCAACCAATGGCAATTTCACTCGGGTTTGGTATAGCATGGGCGACAGTTTTAAATCTAATTTACGTTCCACTACTTTATGCAGTAGTATTTAAAATAAAAGATAAAGAACAAATAAGTAAAGTATAAGCTATTATTGATTATAATTCCGCCCTACAAATAGTGGGTTCGTAGCTCAGTTGGTTAGAGCCCTCCGCTCATAACGGAGTGGTCCCGTGTTCGAGTCACGGCGAACCCACCACTATTAAACCTCGCAAACAACGCACTTTCAAAGATTAATCAGTAAAAAATACAACATTACTTTACAACAAATTGTATTAAATATGCTAAATATTGAGAATATATGTACTTATGTCTACATGTAGAGTTTTATAATTCTTTATGTTATATGCATTTCCATATCATCTAATTCATCAAGAGTTACTTGAGTTAACTTTGCATGACATCCATTAATCTCTTCTTTTAAATGTTTATCAAGGTGGTGATTATCGCGGATTGCTGAATATATTGTGATATCAATAGTTTCTTCCTCTTTGATAAAGGTATCAAAGATGTCATTTAATATATCTAAATTATTTGTTTTTTTTGCAACACTAATAATGTGTTCCCTATCTCTCCACAACTCTGATAGAGAGTTTCTTTTAATAATAGCGTCCACAGCATCTTCCATCTCTTGTATATAATGTGCATGCATAAGATGTCCTTTTTGTTCTCTTTAGATAACTTTATCACAATATTATATTTTTAATAATGTTGTTTTTAAAGTAATTAATAATATTAATATTTAAAATATACTCCTTTTATATACACTCAGCTATAATTCTATAAATATATGCAGCAGCAAGGAATTAACTACATGTTAGAAGAAAAAACTAAAAAATATAGTAAAAAAAAGTATTATGACAATGTAAACGTTGGTAAACGTACTTCGCAAGTAGTCTATATTTGTGAGCAACAAGACAAGGCTGCAATGTTTGAACTATATATGAAACGTAGTGAAAAAAAGCAAACTGTAGTTGTTGTAAAAAGCAAACGTAGAGCAGATGAACTTTGCTCATACCTAAACTCTAATGATGTAGAAGTAACAGCAATACATGGTAATCATAGAAAAGAGCAGATAGATAAAGGCGCGGAGGAGTTTAATACAGGCAAAATAAATATCCTTATAACTACTGACAAGATTTTACAATCCTTAGATCTTAATAACATAGAGACTATTATAAACTACGACCTTCCACCTGAGCATGAAGATTATTTTAGCCGTCTTATTTTGGTTGATGAAGTAGGGGAATCTATCTCTTTTGTTTCCCCTGAAGAAGAGGGCT
>Ga0256837_1001949_pt1 | contig 13463 bp, 12 predicted proteins | sample 4562384metaG_FD_185976 | JGI IMG/M metagenome (GOLD analysis project Ga0256837, IMG submission 185976) | Hydrothermal vent microbial communities from Guaymas Basin, Mexico - 4561-384 | ecosystem: Environmental > Aquatic > Marine > Hydrothermal vents | place: Mexico: Guaymas Basin | collected... | reverse complement strand
AAGATATTTTGAATACTGGATAGAATAGAACAATATTGGATAATAGATAAGATATTGCTACACCTTCAACACCATAAAATATACCACCAATAAAAAATAGAATAGTTACAATCGTACTCCAAATTCCTACACGAAGAAGTAAATTTGTATTTCCTTTTGCCATAAAGATAGAACCATTCGTTGTTCCGATTGATTGGATAACTCCCACAGGTGCTAAAATCATTAAAATAGGTGCTAAATTTGCCCATTTATCTCCAAATAGGACAGCAACGAAAACATCAGCAGTAGCAATTAATCCACTCATTATTGGAAATGATACAAGTGATATAAAAAATATAGTCTTTAGATACGCCTCTTTAAACTTTTTATTATCATCTTGTATTTTAGAAAATGCAGGAAATAGTATTCTTAGTAGAACTCTTGATATATTTTGCAAAGGATATAACATAATATTGTAAGCTAAACTATAAACTCCTAAAGCCGAGGAGTTTAAAAATTTTCCAATTAAAAAATTATCAGCATTTCTTGCAAAATAGTTTATAAAATTAAATGCTGATAGATTTGCAGTATATTTCCAAATAATTTTTATATCTTCAATACTAAAATATAAGAGTGGTCTCCATTTTGAGATTGTCCATAATAGACCTACAGATAATACACTTGTTATTAGAACCTGAAAAACTAAACTATAAACTCCAAATCCAAACCATGCAAAGATTATACCTCCACCAATTCCTATAAATACAGCTAGACTCTCTATTAGGGTTAGATATTTGAAATCTAACTCTTTTTCATATCTAACTTTCTGGACTACTCCTAAACTCATGATAATAAAATTTACAGATATTAGTTTAAGTAGAGGTTCTAATTTTGGTGAATCAAAAAAGATAGATATATATCCAGAAAATATAATTAATAATAGACAAAAAAGAGTACCTATAAATAGATTAAAAAATAGCACACTGGAGAGAAGTTTATCGCTAGGGTCTTTAATATGAACTAATGCAGAAGCTGTTCCCATATCTGTAAACATTACTAAGAAACTAACAAATATCATCATAAGAGCAAATAATCCAAAATCATCTGGAGATAGAAGTCTTGCAAAAATTACGAGACTTAAAACTTGAAGAATTTGTTTAAAAATATTTGCAAAAGCAACCCATTTAGTCCCTGTTACGACTTTGGCTTTTAAAGACATCTATTTAGAACGAATACGACTAATAATTTTTCTAACTATTTTTCTTTTTATCTGCCAAGGTTGAGTTAATATTTCTCTATAAATTATCTTTTTTATAGCTGATTTAAAACGGTTGTCTTGAGCCAAAGAGTAATAGAAGTAGAATGGTTTAGTTTTGTGATGTATAGATACAGATATTAGATTTTTTATATCTTCTTCTTCTGTAGCCTTTATAAAATGAAAATATGCATTATCATAAGCTTCTAAAAAAGTATTAGCTTGAGTATCAGTGGTCATAGTAGATGCACCTTTTCTAATAAAAATCATCTCATCTATCATCTCAAAACTAAAGCCATTAATTGCTAAATGTAACATTGTTGTAATATCTGATGGAGCTAACATAATATCAACGCTCATAAATCCACCAAACTCTAAAAATGACTCTCTACTATAACAAGTTCCTGATGGAGTTAATCCACCATGCATAGGTAAAAGTGATGCATATTCACCTACAATAATCTCATTAGTTCTAAACCCTGCTTTTGTTAATTGTAGATAATAATCTCTAAATAAACTATGTCCCCACATTACATATTTTTTTGGATAATGCCTTTTCTCTAGTTGCTTTGATATTCTCTCTATTGCATTTGCTTCTAGTGCATCATCAGCATGACAAAATATAACATAATCACCAAAAGAGTTATTTAGACATACATTATGATTAGCTATTAACGGAACTCTCTCTGTAAGTGTTTTAATACGAATTTTTGGATTATCATAAGAGGCTAATATTTCTGGGATACTATCATCACTTGCATCATCAACTATGAGAATTTCATAATTAATATTAGTATCTTGATTTAGGCAAGAGTCAATAGTCTTTTTAATTGTTTTTTCGTTATTATAAACAGGTACTGCAATGGTAATTAGTGGATTTGTCATAAGATAAAATTAGCTCCAAATTTTAAATATATTGTATCTATCTTATGCTAAACTATTATTTAAGTTTTATAAATAAAAGATATTTTATGCTATTATTATAATATGAAAAATACAAAACATAAACTAGCCCCTGAATTTATCCCTATTGTTGATGCTATTGAAGCACATCTTATTGGAAAGAGATATGCTATCAGCTTAACTCTCTCTGCCTATTTAGCAGGTGGTCATGTACTTCTTGAAGATATTCCAGGAGTTGGTAAAACTACTCTTGCAAAGCAGTTTTGTGCCGTTTTAGGTTTAGATTTTGGACGGATACAATTTACCTCTGATATGTTACCATCTGATATTTTAGGAATTAGTTTTTATAATCAAAAAGAGGGTGATTTTACTTTAAAAAAAGGTGCTATATTTACTCAATTTTTATTAGCTGATGAAATTAATAGAGCAATGCCTAAAACTCAATCTGCTCTACTTGAAGCTATGGAAGAGGGAAATATAACAATAGATAGTAATTCTCATGCACTTCCAAGTCCATTTTTTGTAATTGGTACACAGAACCCACATGAAGAAGTTGGTACTTTTCCTTTGCCACATTCTCAATTAGATAGATTTATATGTTCATTTGGAATTGGATATCCAGATAGAGAATCTGAAAGAGAGATTTTAAAAGGTTTGAATAGTAAAATAAAACCAAAAACAAAGGCTCTTTTAACACATGAAGAGATTATGGAATTTATGAAAAAAGCGAAAGATATTACTCTTAGTGATGCGATGCTAAATTATCTTCAAGATGTAATTTTATTTACAAGAGAAAGTGGTAAATTTGAATATGGATTGTCAACTCGTGGAGCTTTATCATTAACGGCTATGATAAAATCTTGGGCAATGTTACATGGAAGAACTTATGCAATTCCAGATGATTTACAAGCTGTAACAGGTGTTGTATGTTCTCATCGCCTTAAATTTATAGAGGGTAATACAACTTCAACTAGACTATCTCATGAAATATTTGCTCATATTCATCCAGACGCATAGACGCGTTCGGCAGAGAGGTACTTGGTATAGCCTTTTAGTTGTAATTATGCTTTTTGGTCTCTTTTTAGAGGCATATATGCATAATTTTAACCTTGTATATATTACTCTATTTTTTGTATTTGGTATTGCATTTAGTGCAGGGTCTCTTGGAACTTTCAATTTAGGAAGATTAGAAGGAGAATTTAATGGTTCTTCTCGATTATTTGTAAATCTTGAAGGAAAATTATATTTTAATATTGTAAATAGTCTAAAACATACCTCTTGGGCGATAGAATTGTATTGTGATGAATCAATGACTTTAGTTGGATATATTAGAGGAAATACAAAACATACCTCATCAATAGATATAATTCCAAAAAGAAGAGGAAATTTGGAGTGTAAAGATAGTTATCTTCAAAGTTTTTTTCCTATAAGTACAGTTAGATTTGTTCTACCTATTAAAACGAATTGTAAATCTTTGGTTTATCCAGAACCTAAAGGTATCTCCTTGCGTAGTTTTTTAAATAAACAGAAGAGTTATTTTGGTGAAGAGAAAGATTTTGATGGATTAGCACCTTATACTGGAACAGAGAGTCCAAGTCGTATTCATTGGGCATCTGTTGCAAAGGGTGAAATTGCTGTTAAAACATTTAGTCATGAAGAGCATACACAAGAGTTATACTTTAAATTTAAAGATGCAGGTAAAAATAACGAAGCTAGATTATCTCAATTATGTTTATGGGTATTGGCTTGTGAGAAGAGTTATCAGCCTTTTGTTATTGAAATGCCTAATAAAATATTATCCTCAAAAAAAGAGAGTATAGATGAAATCCTTACACACCTCGCTAAATACTAATGATTGGCAGTTACACCATTTAGATATTGCTTATGCAGTTGTTTTAATTCCACTTCTGCTTATTATAAAACTACCAATGTTAATATTTATGTTATTTGTCTTAACTCTATTAGTTTTAAAAAAAGATAAGCTAAATAGTTCAAAGAGTTCAATATTTATTATGTTGTCAACTACCGTTTTAGGAATATTAGCTATATTTATTTCACTTTATGGAACATTCGATTTTGCAGGACTTTCAAGGCTTAAGTTATTTTTAGAACTTCTAATATATATGTTAATATTTGCTGTATCTCTTCAAAGGCTAAAGAGAGAGGTTAATTTTTATCTTTTATTATCTCCTTTATTCTTTTTGGCATTTTCATTATTCTTTTTTACATCTGTAACTATGTTGGGATATGTGATATTTGAAATATTTATATTCTTATGGTTAATTTTAAGCCAAGTAATGCGTTCTAGTTTTAAAGAGAGTCTTCGCATGGCTGGAATAATGTTTGCTTTTTCTATTCCATCAGTTGTCATTTTATTTATATTTTTTCCTAGAATATCTTTTGACCATGCTACTTATGGATTTAAAGGTGATGTTGAACATAGAATGGGACATGATGGTACAATGTTTTTAGATAATACAGCTTTATTAGTCCCTTCAGAGAAGATCGTTATGGAAGTCAGTTTTGATAAAGAGATACCAGCTTCTGATAAATTATATTTTAGAGGAAGTATATTATATACGGATAAAAAAGATCATTGGGAGAAACTACCTCAATTTTTGAGTAAACCACTAACTATATCTTATAATACAAAAGGGTCAATACATTATAGAGTTACGCTATATCCAACGAATAAAAAATGGTTATATCAACTTGATATGCCTTTATCAAAGCCACAAATAGATAATAAAAAAGTTGCTATGAGCAGTGATTTTGTAACAACAGCACAAGAGGATATAAAAGAGACACTACATTATGAGGGTTATTCATTTGTTAATTATAGTTTGGTGGGTGAAATGAATAATATAACTCAAGTATTTGCATTAAATGTAGATAAAAATGCCAATCTCAAAAGTTGGGATATTGCAGACAAAATAGTAAAAGATAGTCCACTTGCAGAGGATAGAATTAAAAAAGTTATAGAGTTATTTAAAAATAGTGGATTAACATATACTTTAAAGCCAAAAGCTCTTGACTTAAATAATTCAACCGATAGTTTTCTATTTGATACAAAAAGAGGATATTGTGTACATTTTGCTTCATCATTTGCTAATTTAAGTAGAATGGTTGGAGTTCCATCAAGAGTTATAACAGGATATCGAGGAAACAGAGGAAATAGTCTAAAAAACTATTTAATAGTAAAAGAGAAAGATGCTCATGCATGGGTTGAACTATTAATAAAAGGGCATTGGGTAAGATATGATGCAACAACATTAGCTTCACATATGGATGCTGATACTCAATCTTTATTAAATCAAAAAAATGATAATAAACAGAGTGCTATAAATATGTATTTCATGTATGTAAAATATCAGATAGATACTTGGATATTAAATTATAGTTATATTAGGCAGATGCAATTATTAGATAAAGCAGAAAAGAATCCGTGGTTTATTGCAAAATTTATTGGCTCTATTCTATTAATTATACTATTTAGTTATATTTTAATAGCAAGATTTAGAACACCTTTATGTCATGATAAACTTATTTGTTTAATTTCTCCTCTAATTGAAAAGTTGAAAGACAATGGTTTTAATAGAAAAGATGAAGAGACTATGCATAAGTTTTTACAACGATATATAGAATTAAATCCAGAGAATATAGAGATTAAAAATATAGATATAATTTATGAACAGATTAGATATGCAGATGATAATTCACCTAAGTTATTAGAAGAGTTGAAGAAAAATATAGATATTGTAATCAAAAAAATATATTAGCATCATCTCGTATCAATAAAAGATGGGTCATCTGCACAGTTTTTTGATTTAATTCAATGTCAATTAATTAAGCATAAAAATAGAGCTTCATCGGAACTGTGGCTTCAGCCATTAGGTGGAAGCTCAAGTACCATTTCCGATAATCTCACCCCTCAAACTCTCGCCATTAAAGGCAAATCTTTGAATATTACTCTCTCTTAGTCTATCAGTTAATCTATCTCCTAAAAAAGTTTTAAATTGTTTCTCTGTTAAATTTGAGATATATATTGTTGGTAGCATTTCATTGAATCTATGGCTTAATAGCTCTTCTAATTGTATCATTTGCCAATCAATCAATACTCTTTTACCTATTTCATCTAAAATTAGAATATCTGCATCTCTGAACTTTTTAAATGAGATATATTCTTTTTGAAAATATAGGTTTAAAAGTTGATATTCTGTGACATATTTAATATTAATATTCTTTTTTTGAATTAAATCTATAGCAAATCCACAACTTAAATAAGTTTTTCCTGTTCCTATTGAGCCAAAAAGTAAAATATCTGAAGTTACCTCAAAATCATTCTGTAAAAAGTTTTTAGTAAGATAATCTGAAACAGTTTTTTGTATTTCACCTTTAGATTTGAATTCTGCTTTTTTATATCTTTTTGGAATATTGGAGTTATTTAATAAACATTCAGTTCTTGCTTTTATTTTGATTTCTAATGCTCTCTTACTCTCTTCTTTCTCCTTACATTCATAACAAATATAATTTCTTTCTATATCTTTTCTATAAATTCTATGGCATTTAATACATTCAACTTTTGGTAAATTCTTTAAATAATTAAAATTTAACTCTTTGGGTATATTTTTCATAATTCTCTCCTACCAATTCTCTGATATTTTAAATTCTGTTGGAATATTTCTCAATAAATCTTGTTTGGAATTACTATCTTTTTTTGCTTTATTTACCCATTGTTTATATGCTGATAAAAAGTTAATATATTTGTATCCTTTGGCTAGTAATGCATTCTCAAAATCCTCTAATAACAACTCTTTTGCTTCTATCTTTTTTATCTCTTCTCGAATAGCAGTTTTCCTATCTTCTCCCATCTCCTCCCAAGAAATTTTTTTATTAATTTTTTTACTCTCTGTTGTAGTCTCTGTGTATTCTCTTTGATTTTCATTATATATAAGGGGAGACGACAGATTGTCGTGCTGTTCACGCCAAGTTGGCGTATTGTTGGTGACAGGTTGTCGTCCTTCTAACGACATATTGGCATCTAGTTTTGCATAATTAATAGTGTAATAATTCCTATTTTTCTCTATCTTTTTGATGCTAATCATCTCTTGTTTTTTAAGTGCAGATATAACTCGTTGGATAGTTCTTTCACTCCAAAAAAGAAACTCTTTCTGCCAATTTTCCAATGATTTATAAATCCATTTTTGACCATATTTTTCATACTGACTTCTCTCTAACCAATAGTGAAGTTGTTGTAAAAAGATAGCCTCATTTAATCCAAACTTAACTGCTAATAACGGAATAATTATAAGTGGTGGTTCATTTATTAGTAATTTATTCATTTCTTATCCTTTTTCTAAATATTAAAAACCCCAAAAAAAAGACAATAGAATATTCTTGCTATTTTTCATTGAAGTTAAAGTTATAAAATATATTTATTTTTTAGTATTTATCTTTATTTAAATTATGTTTTTTAGGCATTAAAATATTATGTAGAGTTTTGCATTTTTATAATCCTTAGTATCAATTTTAATACTAAATTATTGCATATAATTGCTTTTTAATTACTTAAAAGTAAGTCTTTGTATATGAAATTGCCTCTTAATTTAGTTTTTCTTTTTATTTAAATCATTAATTATTAAATTTATAATATATTGTGTTGTATTTATTCCTAAATCTTCTGATATTTCTTCTATTTTACTTTTTAATTTTGAACTCATTGTAAGCATAATTCTTTCTGCTTTAGTTTTAACTTTTATATCTTCTGTTTCTTTTGACATTTTATCCTCACTTTTTTTATAATTTTACCAAAATTATTAAGTTATAGACTTTTTCAATATCAATGAATTAAGCTGTAGGATGTGAGATTGTATGTAAAGTGGAACTTAAAGCTTTTCTCTGACTTTAAAGTATTAATAAGTGTCGTTAAGAAGTTTTAGATAAAATTAATATAAATAATTAGAGGTTACGAAATGCTTCAAAAATCATTACTTAAAAATTTTATTCAATCTTTTACTTCTCCCAACTATCATGAAATTATGAAACTAATTAAAAAAGATAAATTTATAGCAGAAGATGCAAATGGTGCTGAATTTATAACACTATTATCAAAAATGTTAAATTGGGATAGATGTATCAGAGAAGTAAAAAATGATACCGATATGAAAAAAGCTGATGGGGTGGTTTATGATAAAAATAACGAACCAATAGCTATAATAGAGCTAAAATCAAGTGATAAAAAGATTTCAAATAGAGATATTATTGCTCAAGCTTTTAGATATAAAAATGAAAAAACAACTTGCAGATTCGTAATAATATCTAACTTCAAACAATTAGATATTTATAGTGATAGTAGTGATATATGCTTTAGTGTAGATATGACTCAATCCGATAATTATACTACAATTTATGCACTACTTTCTCAATCATCTTTAGAAACTTCTCAAATAGCAAGACTTAAAAAACTTTCAAAATCACAAGATGATATAACAAAAGAAGTTTATAAAGAATATAGTTCATTTAGACTAAAACTTTTAAACAACCTCATAGAAAATAATAAGGGGCTATCAAAAGATAATATATTTGAATGTGCAAATAGACTTTTAGATAGATTTATGTTTATTTTATTTGCAGAAGATAGAGGATTAATACCTGAAAACAGTATAGATGCAATTATCAGACAGTACGAAAATTCTAAAGAGTGGGGAGACAATACACCACTTTATAACTACTATAAAAAATATTTTCACTTTATTGATGTAGGAAATTCAAATATAACTCCAAATATACCAAAATATAATGGAAACCTATTTAAACCAGATGAAAAACTAGAAAATCTAATTATTGATGATTATATTATCAAAGATGATTTATCTCATCTCTCTTCTTATGACTTTAGTGATGATGTCGGCGTAGAAGTTTTAGGACATATTTTTGAACAATCGTTAAATGACTTAGAAAAGATAAAAGAATCGCTTTTAGAAGAGCATAAAATAGTAAACAGTAGAAAAAAAGATGGTGTTTTTTATACTCCAAAATTTATTACAGAATATATAATTAACAATACTGTTGGTAAACTATGTAGCGATAAGAGAGAGAAGTTAAAGTTAAATATAGAGATAAAAGAGACTAAAAAAGCTAAAGAGAAACATATAAAATTATTACATCTTTATAGAGAATATTTAGAAAACCTTAAAATAGTTGATCCTGCATGTGGTAGTGGAGCATTCTTAACAGCTTGTTTTGGATATTTACTAAGTGAGCATAAATGGATACAAAAAGAGTTAGGAAAAGCAGATGCTGGGCTTTTTGAATATCACAATATAGACAAGCAAATTATAGAAAATAATCTTTTTGGTGTAGATATAAATGGAGCATCAGTAGGCATAGCCAAATTATCTTTATGGCTACAAACTGCCAAAAGAGATAGACCACTCTCTAATCTTATGAACAATATCAAAAGTGCAAATAGTCTAACTGCTGATTGGAATGAGTTATTTCCTGAGATTATGGCAAACGGTGGGTTTGACTGTGTTGTGGGGAATCCTCCGTATGTAAGACAAGAGAGCATCAAAGAGTTAAAACCCAAACTTAAAGAGATTTATAGCGTATTCACTGGAACTGCTGACCTGTTTGTATATTTTTATGAGTTGGCTCAAAATATTTTAAAAATAGGTGGGATTAATGGCTTTATCTGTTCAAATAAGTTCTTTCGTGCTAAATATGGACAAAAACTAAGAGAGATGATTTTAGAGAAAACAACCATAAAAAGTATAGTTGATTTTAACGCTGTAAAAGTCTTTGAAGATGCAACTGTAGATAGTGCTATAACTATTTTACAAAAAGGATATAGTGAAAATAGTAGTTTTCAAATATCACTAAATAACTATGATAACTTTTTTGATATGGCTCAACAAGACTTGACTAAAGATAGTTTTAGTTTTGTAACGCCTGATGAGTTGGCTATTAAAAAGAAAATAGAAAAAGTTGGAACTCCTCTTAAAGAGTGGGATATAAAAATAAATAGAGGTATCTTAACAGGTTTTAATGAAGCATTTATTATTGATCAAAGTACAAAAGATGAACTTATAAAAAAAGATAGTCAATCTGCTGAGATTATAAAACCACTACTTAGAGGTAGAAATCTACAACAATATTCATCCTCAAAATCAAATGAATTTTTAATTGTAAGTCATAATAATCCACCAATTAATATAGAAAAATATTTTGCAATAAAAGAACATTTAAATACTTATTATGAAAGATTGAAAAAGAGAGGTGATAAAGGTATCACACCTTATAATTTAAGAAGCTGTGCATATTTAAATGGTTTTTCAAACGGAAAAATATTATATCCTGAATTTAGTTCATCTTCTCTATTTTCTATAGACAATAATAAATCATATTTACTTGATACAAGTTGGTTTATAGATAAAGGAGATAAGTTTTTATTGGCTTGTTTAAATTCTAAAGTTATTTGGTATTATCTTGGTTTTATTACCTCATCTCTAGGAAGTGCTTCTTTAAGACTTAAAAAAGTATTTATGGAAAAACTACCTATCCCCAAAATACCAAAAGAACAACAAAAACCATTTATAACCCTTGCAGATACCATTATAGACTCAAAAGAAAAAATAGCAAAATATAATAAACATTTTGAAAGTTTAAATGCTGTTGATAAGATAGAGATAAAAGAGGAGATTGAGAAGTTAGATATATTGGTTCAAGAGAGTGTTGATGAGGTTGATAGGTTGGTTTATGGGTTGTATGGGTTGAGTGATGGGGAAGTTGGGATTGTTGGGAGTTGTAAGTAATGGGTTCATATACAACATTAAGTATTGATAATTATGCAATACATATATCTAAAAGCAATGTAGACCCTTGGATTATGACTATATTTACAGAGCAAGATAAAATAATATTTAAAGGTAAACAACACCCTGAAAATGATGAAGAGATTATATTTCAATATAAAGTACAAATAGATAAAGCTATAGATAGATTAACTGTATGGGATTTACTTTAGAAAAATCAGAAAAAGACTTTAATATATCTAAAAATAATCGTATGAATGAACTTCAAGAAAGTTTAAAATGTGATATTGAATCTATAGCTGATATATATCAAAAAGAATTTGACTTATTAAAACAATCAGGTTTTGAAGATTTTACAAAAGCTCTACAAGAATTAAAAAGGAAGTCAATAGATATAAATGAATATAAGAACTTAGATAAGTTTGAATTATCTGATTTAGAATTATATATTGCTGACTCATTAGGTTGGTTTTTTAATTATCCAGCTTCTGATTGGAGATACTACTTAAGAGTATTTTTTGAGTATTGCCCCAAAGACTCATTTCTAATTCAAGATGTAACAGATATTGCTGGGGGTGATGACTGTAGTTATGAAAATAATATTAGAGATGAATCAATTAGCTCTATGGATGATTATCAAGTAAATATTGATATATCAGAAATTAAAAGCAAAGCAAATATAAAAGAAAAAGATATGATAAAAGTGAAAAATAAAGTATTTATAGTACATGGTCATGATAATGAGACAAAACAAGAAATAGCTAGATTTATTGAGCAGATAGGATTGCAAACGATAATATTGCATGAACAAGCAAGTATGAGTATGACAATTATAGAAAAAATTGAACACTATGTAAATGAATCTAATTTTGCAATTATTTTATATACTCCTTGTGATAAAGGAAGAGGAGCTTTGGAGACTAAAATACAAGCAAGAAACAGAGCAAGACAAAATGTTGTGTTTGAACATGGTTATTTAATGGCAAAAATTGGAAGAAAAAATGTATGTGCATTGGTAAAAGGTGAAATAGAGACACCTAGTGATATTAGTGGTGTAGTATATACGCCCTTAGATTCATTTGGGGGATGGAAAAATAAATTAATAATGGAGCTTGAAGCTTGTGGTTATGAGGTTAATAAAGAATGATATAAAATATAAGGTACAAATTAATGAGTAAATCAAAAATAGAGTGGACAGAGTCTACTTGGAATCCAGTAAGTGGATGTGATAAGATTAGTAAAGGTTGTGAAAACTGTTATGCAGAGAGAATGGCAAAAAGGCTTCAATCTATGGGTATAAGAGGGTATGAAGATGGATTTAAAAATTAAATTGATAGGAAAAACTAAAAAATGAATCAATCAGAATTAAGCCAAAGAATATCAGATGGTGAAGATAGTTATACTCAGTTTAAAGTTCAGGCTGTGAGTAGTAAGGATTTGGCTAAGGAGTTTGTTGCTTTTTCAAATGCAGAAGGTGGTATTTTACTTTTTGGTGTTAGAGATGATGGAGAGATTAAAGGGCTAAGTAGTGATGAGGTAGAAGCTTTGGGACAGTTAGTTGGTAATGTTGCTAATGAAAATGTAAAACCTCCTATTCATCCTTTAATACAAATTATTTCTATAGAGGATAAAAAAGTTCTTGTTGTCTCTATTGCTAATGGTATGAGTAAACCATATTCTACTGCTAGTGGAGATTATGGTGCTGATAAGAAAAAGATTTCACAAGAAGAGCTTAGGCGATTATTTGCTGAATCTAAGAGATTGTTTGCTGATGAAGAAAAGGTATATGAGACGGATATTAGTGATATAAATATGCAACTTTATTATATTTATTTAGAAAAGGCAAATAAGGGTATATTTGATAAACTAAAAAAAGGTACATTAAATTTAGATATATTATTAGAAAATGAGATGATTATGAAAGAAGACAATTTAACTTTGGCAGGAAATTTGATTTTTGGTATGAATCCACAAAAGTTTAACAAACTATTTTATATAAATTGTTGCTATTTTGATGGTAACGATACATCTGCAACTCACTATATATCAAAGAAAAGAATTTTAGGTACTATTGAAAAACTATATGATGATAGTATGAGTTTTGTAACGAGTAATCTACGATATAAGCAAGTGGAAGAAAATTTTAATTCTAATGGGATTTTAGAAATAGATGAAAGGGTTTTAGGGGAGTTAATTGTAAATGCTTTGATACATAGAGATTATTATATTAATAGTTCTATAAAAATATTTATCTTTCATAACAGAGTAGAGATAATAAGCCCTGGAAAATTAACAAACTCTTTAACGATAGAAAATATTAAAAATGGTAGGTCTATTTGTAGAAACCCCATTTTAGACTCTATTTGTGAAAATATTCTTACCTATAGTGGATATGGAAGTGGGATAAAACGAGTATTACCAACAGAAGCTTTAAATAATAGAAAAATATTTAAAATGATATTAAAGATTACTATGATATAATTTATTCATGAAAAAATATATGAAATTATGTG
>Ga0256837_1001947_pt1 | contig 13470 bp, 12 predicted proteins | sample 4562384metaG_FD_185976 | JGI IMG/M metagenome (GOLD analysis project Ga0256837, IMG submission 185976) | Hydrothermal vent microbial communities from Guaymas Basin, Mexico - 4561-384 | ecosystem: Environmental > Aquatic > Marine > Hydrothermal vents | place: Mexico: Guaymas Basin | collected... | reverse complement strand
TCTTTGGGAGTATTTGCGCAGAATGAAGCTGTGACACATATCTATAAACTGACAAAAACAAATCTCCTCCCTGCTATGCTCTTTTTAATGCTTTTAGAGATTGATTTTTCTCATTTTTTGCGTCTTGGAAAGAAGCTTATTATTGCTTATATTTTAGCGGTAGGCTCTCTTATGCTCTCGTTTTTTACTATTGCCTCTCTTTTTCATTTTAACAAAGCTATGGCAGGAGCATTTGGTGCATTGGCTGGAAGTTGGATGGGCGGAACGGCAAATATGGTCGCTGTTGGCTCTGCTCTTGGTGTGCGTGAAGATGCTTTTGCCTATGCTCTTGTAGTAGATAGTGTTAATTATACGCTCTGGGTAATGCTGCTGCTTTTTTTAGTTCCTTTTGCAAAGTTTTTTAACCGTTTTACAAAGAGTGAGGAGAATTTAGCCTACTTGAGTGAAGTTGGTTGTGCTTGCTCTATGGGAGCTAAACGTTACTGGCTTCTTATTGCTTTAGCCCTTTTTGTCTCACTCATCTCTCAACTCTTGGCACAATACTTTGTCATACTCAATACAACCACAAGTATGGTGCTTTTTGCTACGCTCTTTGGAGTGGCTGCCTCTTTTACCCGCCTGCGTGAGCTAAATGGTTCAAGTGAAGTTGCTACTACAATGCTCTATATTCTTATAGCGCTTATTGGCTCACGTGCTGTCATTGAAAATTTTAGCGGTTTGGGCATTTATGTTCTTGCCGGTTTTTTCATTCTTTTGCTGCACGCAATCATTATGACACTAGGAGCAAAAATCTTTAAACTTGATCTCTTTAGCATCAGCGTGGCATCTCTGTCAAATATAGGCGGTGTGGCATCTGCTCCTATTTTAGCGGCAACTTATGATAAAAAGCTGGTAAGTATTGGTGTACTTATGGCGATTATGGGCTATCTCATAGGTACCTTTGGAGGACTTTTTGTCGGAGAGATTTTATTAAGAATGGCAGGTTGATATGTTTGAAAATATCTTTATCTATATAATAATTTATGTTGTTTTGGAAGTTTATGAAGTGCAGTGGCAAAAGGCACAGACCATTATGGGAATGCTTGCCCGAATGTATGAGCAGTATCAAAAAAGTGTTTTTTTATTCTTGATAATGCACCCGACATTTTATTTTGCTATCTGGTTTGCTCTTGAGACAAATTATAATGTTTATGCAATTACACTGCTTAGTTTTAAATCAGCAGATATTATTACAAAATTATTGTTGATTAAAAAGGTTTTTATAGATAAAGATCTAGATGAGCAGATGCAACTTTCACTCTTTACACCAATAGGTCCTTATTTGCCTTATGTTGGTGTTGTTCTGTATCCGTATTTTATCTATATGGCGCTTACATGAAGATACAAAAGATAACGCTCACGCAGGAAAAAATCAAACTAAAAGTGCCTTTTATAACGGCTCTGCGTGAGGTACATTTTTCTGAGTTTATTCGTGTAAAAGTGCTTTGTGATGATGGAAGTTTTGCGTATGGAGAAGCACCTGCAACCAAGGCTGTTACCGGAGAGACACTGGAGAGTATCAGCGAAAATATTGAGCGTATCAAAGAGAAATTTTGTGGGCTTGGTATAGATGAGGCACTTACGCTTTTGCATCTGCAAAAAATAGGCTCAAGTGCAAAGGCTGCACTTGATATTGCTTTTGTAACATTACAAGCAAAAGAGCAAAATCTCTCTTTGAGTGAATATTTTTCCATAAATAACAGTGCGGCAATAAAAACAGATATAACAATTAGTTTAGGCTCAAAAGAGCAGATGCTTCAAGATGCGAAAAAGGCTCTGCGTGAGGGTATGGATATCTTAAAGGTAAAACTTGGCAGTGATATATCTCACGCAATAAAGACAACAAAGCTTCTCTCGCGTGAACTCCCTCACGCAAAGCTGCTTATTGATTCTAATCAGGCATGGAGTCTTGATGATAGTTTGGTATATCTGGATGCTACAAAAGAGTGTAGCCTTGAGCTTCTTGAGCAGCCTGTAAGAGCAAGTGAATTAGAAGAACTACAACAGATAAGCAAGCAGGCTTCTTTTGCAATACTTGCCGATGAAGCTGTTTTTACGCTAGAAGATATGAAAAAAGTGCTTACAATGGGCGCAGCAGATATGATAAATATAAAGATTATGAAGTGTGGTGGAGTGAGTAAAGCAATTGAGATGTTGGAGTATGCAAGAAAGCAAGATACAGGCTGTATGCTTGGCTCTATGATAGAGGGACCTTATTCGATAAACCTCACACTCTATCTTGCCTTTGCTTATCGTGATGTTGTGAAGTTTATTGACCTTGACTCGCCACTGCTTTATGAAAAGTTGCCTAAAGAGTTAGATTTTATCTATGATGGTGCTACTATCTCTTTGAAAGATCAGTAGCACTTTTTGCAATAAAACGAAGCCAGATAAATCCAAGTGCACCTGCTAAAATCGAAGCGGTAAGTATGCCTATTTTTGCTTGAAAGATAAGATCAGGTTTACCTAAAAACGCCAAATCTGCTACAAATATACTCATTGTAAACCCAATTCCACCAAGAGCAGCCACACCAAAGATTTGACTCATTGAACTATCTTGCGGTAATTTTGCAATACCTGTTTTGATGGCAACAAAGGCAACCCCTGCAATACCGATTATTTTTCCTACAATAAGACCTGTAATGATTCCCAGTGAAACGGGTTGAAAAATAACATCGCCAATAGAGCCAAAATTGATATGAATACCGGCATTTGCAAGTGCAAAAAGAGGAATGACAATTAAACTTACAGGAAGATGTAAATCTCTCTCAAGTCGTGTTGCAGGTGAACCTACTGCATCAATTCTATCTTTTATGTTTTGTAAAATTGCTTTTTGCTGTTCATGCATGGTGTGGTCAGTCGCAACAGGGTAGTTGTCATACTCATCAAGGAGTTTTTTTGTCTGCTGCGTGAAGTCGATTGGTGGGATTTTTGGTTTTGATGGAATGGCAAAGGCGGCAATAACACCGGCAATCGTTGCGTGAACACCTGATTCAAGCATAAAAAACCACATAAATATACCGACAATAAAGTAGGGTAAAATAGCATGAATTCCAAAACGGTTAAAAGCGACCATTATAAGAAACATTGCACCCGCTAAAAATAAAAAATCAAAATGAATTTGAGAAGTGTAGAAGAGGGCAATGACTAAAACTGCACCTAAATCATCAACAATGGCAAGGGCAACAAGAAAAGTGACTAAGGCAGGTGATACTCGTCTGCCAAGTAAAACAAGTGCTGAGATGGCAAAAGCGATGTCCGTTGCCATTGGAATACCCCAGCCGTTTGCACCAACACTCCCTGCATTGATACTCATAAAGATAAGTGCAGGAACAAGCATACCGCCAACAGCAGCTAAAATCGGCAGAATGGCTACTTTAATGTTTGAGAGTTCCCCAACTAAGATCTCACGCTTAATTTCAAGTCCGATCATAAAGAAAAATATCGCCATGAGTCCGTCATTAATCCAGTGATGCAGAGTGTTTTCAATACGAAGAGAGCCAATGTTAAACTCTATTTTTGTATGAATGAGGTGTTCATACCCCTCATAAAAGGGAGTGTTTGCAAGAATAAGAGCAATAATTGTCATTCCAATAAGGATAAGCCCTGTGGTTGTTTGTGCGTGTAAAAAGTGCTCAAAGGGAGTATAGACTTTTTTAAAAGCCCTCTCCCACGGTGCATAGAGTTTCATAATATACCTCTTTGTAAAATTTTTCTTAATTATAGCAATTATTTATGAGTTTATCTCACTTCATGGAAAAACTTTAGTATAATTTTCATATGAATTTAAAAAAATTAAAAAACAAAAAGATTTTGTTTTTAGGTAAACCCAGAGCTTTTTCACAAGAGGAGTTTGTGTCACAGTTGGCAGCTCATCATATTGCGCTGAAAAAAGAGTTAGACGATGCAATAGATACAGTTTTAGAAGGGCGAATGATGACACCTTATGAGCAAAATCTCTCAGATGAACTTTATGAAAAAGGTGGTTTTACTTTTTTAGAAATTGATGCTTTTGAGAGGGCTTTGGCGCAAACTATTGATGATAATGTTTTGTTAATGAGTCTTAAACTCTCTAATGACAAAGAGCGTCTTAAAAGCTTTTTACAAAACTCCTGCGTGAGCGATACGCTCTTTTTGAAACTCTTAGAGATGTATAAGTGGAGTGGTGAAGATTTTTTTGAAAATGATGACAACCGTGATGTAACGGCTGCACTTATCGGTAGATTTTATGAAAATATAGAGCGAAATCATAATGTGCAGTATGCAACAACGGGGCTGATTCATCTCGTTTCACAAACTCAAAATCCTCTGCTTTTAGAAGCCATCAGCACTTTAGAGCCTTTAAAGTTGCATTCAAAACTCTCTATTTTGCTCGCACAGCATCCTTGTACTCCAAAAAAAGTTCTTAAAAAGTTGCTGCGTGAGGGGAGTACTTTCGTTTTGGAAGCAATGTGTGCAAATAGTGCCTTGGATACTGCTATGATAAAAGAACTTGCCAAAGATGAAAAGTATGCAAAGATTTTGGCACAAGAGGTAAAACTCAGTGAGGAGCGCTTTGAACTCTTGCAAACATATGCAAAAGAGTTGGCTCTGAATGAAACTTTGAGTGATGCAATGCAAAAAGAGTTGTTGGCATTGCATAACAGCGCTGTAGATGAAGCACTTGCAAGCAATAGTGCCATTACAGATGAGACTTTTGCGTATTTGATGCAGCGTAGTGATGCAAAGTTAAAAGAACTGCTTTTAACAAATCCAAATATTGATGAGGTCTCGTTGCGTGAGGCTTACAAAGAGAGTAAAAATCACATAGCTATTGCAAAAAATCCTGCTTTGCCTGAAGATATTGCCAAGGAGCTTTTTGAGAGTGATGATGCCGAGATTTTGGAGAGTCTGGCACGGAATGAAGCTACTGCGGTAGATATTTTATATCAACTCCAACTCGATAGCAGGTTTGAAAGAGCAGTAAAGAGCAATACTGCCTTTGGAAAACATATACAGAGTCAAAATATAGGATGGTTAGTATGAGAGCAAGTGAAGTTACAAAGAGTTTGAGTGCTTTGGTTGAGAAAAAAGTACCGACTTTTCTTTGGGGAGCGCCGGGAGTTGGTAAATCTTCTATTGTAAAACAGATTGCAAAAAACAAAGGTGTGGAGTTTATTGATTTGCGTTTGGCACTGATGGATCCGACAGATTTAAAAGGGATTCCTTTTTATGACAAAGCATCTCATAGTGCTTTGTGGGCACCGCCTGCTTTTTTACCGCGTGAGGGAGAGGGAATTTTGTTTTTAGATGAACTCAACTCCGCAGCTCCTGCTGTTCAGTCCTCTGCGTATCAGTTAATTCTTGATAGAGCCATAGGTGAGTACAAGTTGCCTGAGGGTTGGGCAATCGTAGCTGCTGGAAATCGTGATGGTGACAGAGGAGTGACGTATAGAATGCCTGCACCTTTGGCAAACAGATTTGTGCATTTTGAGCTTGATGTGAGTGTAGATGATTGGAGAGAGTGGGCTTTTAAAAATGGCATTGACAGTCGTATAATCGCCTATATTTCTTATAAAAATGAGCATCTTTTCACGTTTGATGCAAAAAGCCAAGTGAAAAGTTTTGCGACACCAAGGTCATGGGAGTATGCAGATAATATTTTGGCATCTGATGTTACAAATGAACTGCTCTTAGATGTTTTAGCCGGTGCAGTTGGGCGTGAGGTGGCGGTGAGTTTTCTCTCTTTTGTCAAAGTGATGGACAAGCTACCTGACATTGAGCGGATATTGGCAGGTAAGCTGTATGAGTACCCTGATGAAGTAGATGTTTTGTATGCACTTGCTTCTGCAATAGTAAGCAGATACCTCCAAAGTCCGTCTGATGAGGTTTTAGAAAATATTTTAGCCTATACACTGAATCTTAAAAGTGAATTTGCAGTGCTTATTGTGCAGGATCTACAAAGAAATGGTGTAGGAATGGAGCACTCACAAAATTTTAAAGAATGGGTGAAGAAGTTTGCATATCTTCTTGCATAAGTGATGAACATAGCAGATAAAATCTCTCAGGCAAAAGCAAAGCTTTTAGTTGATTATCCCTATTTTGGAACACTTGCATCTAAACTTGAACTGCTTGTTAATGATGATATAGAGAGTTTTAAAAGTAACGGAGTAACGCTGGAGTACCGCAAGGAGTATCTGTGTGAGCTTGAACTCTCTGAGATAGAGTTTGTTTTGGCAAACGGCGCGATGCACTCTGTACTTGCTCATGATATGCGAAAAAAGAGTCGCAGTGGATGGCTTTGGCAGATGGCAACAGATATAGCCATTAATGATATGTTGTTGCAAAATGGAATGGATATGCCCTATGGTGCGCAATATAGAGAGCGTTTTAGCGGAATGTATGCCGAAGAGATATATGCTGAACTTAAAAGTGACATACTACGTGAGGATGAAGATCTTGAGTATGAAGCAGATGATGCTGAAGATGTTGAAAATAAAGAGCAAGAGAATCAAAAGCAGAGCCAAGAAGCGTTGCAAGAGGAGATTTTAGCCGAGCAACTTTTAGCCGAGGAGGCTATTAGCCTTTTAGAATCAAAGTTGCAAAGTGGAGAACTCCCAGAGTCTATAGAGCGTTTTTTTAATATTGAGGGTTTTGCAAAGCTTGACTGGCGTGAGGAATTACGTGAGGCGATTGCTCCATACTTTCGAGATGATTATGTCATGATGCCTCCGTCAAAAAAACTGCTTTATGAGGGAATTTATCTCCCCTCATCTATCTCAGAGACATTTCGTCTTGTTGTTGTCATTGATAGTTCGGGTTCAGTAGATAAAGAGATGCTTGATACTTTTTTAAGTGAAGTGAACTTTATAATGGAGCATACGCAAAACTATGTTATAGATCTGCTTGTGTGTGATGATAGAATTCATTTTCACAATACATTTTATAGCGGTGAGTCTTTGGAGGTGGAGCTAAAAGGTGGAGGGGGAACCGATTTTCGTCCTGTTTTTAACTATATACAAGAGCAAATGGATACTATCTCATTGCTACTCTATTTTACAGATTTGGAAGGGTTCTTTCCAACAGAAGAGCCCTCTTTTAGTGTGAAGTGGGTGAGCCCAAAAGAAAAGGAATTTCCTTTTGGAGAGATAATTGTTTTAGCAGAAGACTAGCCCTCAAAAACTATCTGGTTTCTACCATTGTTTTTTGCCTTATAAAGACACATATCTGCTTCATTTATGCACTCTTGCAGTGAATCTTCTTCGTTATTTATAACTGCACCGATAGATACCGTAAAGTTGATAAATTTCTCTTTTTCTATCTCTACAGAATAAGATTCAATGCTTTGACGAATACGCTCTAAAATTTCTAAAGCACTGTAACGATTAATATTTTTAAGAACAAGACAAAACTCTTCTCCTCCAAAACGAGCCACTACATCTTGAGGGTTTGTAGAGCTGCGTAAGATGTCTGCCAAAGTCACGATAACCTTATCTCCAACATCGTGTCCATAGGTGTCATTGACTTTTTTGAAATGATCAATATCAAGCATGGCTACTGCAAATTTTTCACCACTCTCTTTGACATCTTCAACATAATCTTGCATAGTTTGAAAAAAGTATCTACGATTATAAAGCCCTGTAAGATAGTCACGGCTTGCATAATTCATAATTGTTTGAATGTTCTCAAGTGCCTCTATGGTATTGTTCACGCGAACTGAGAACTCCTCTTTTGAGAAGGGTTTTTTGATGTAGTCATTAGCACCATGTTTTAAAAAGAGTGCAGTAACTTCTGCATCATCATTTCCAGAGAGTGCCAAGATGGAGAGTTCATCTTTTGAATAGCTCTTGCGAATCTCATGTGTGAGTTCAAGTCCATCCATAACAGGCATATTATAGTCAGTGAGTACCAAAGAGATGTCAGGTTTTGCCTGTAGCATACCAAGTGCCTCTTCTCCGTGAGCAACCGTGATGACCTCAAAAAAGAGATTTTCTAAGATTTGCTGCATCTGTTTTCGAAACATCATTGCATCATCAACAACAAGAACTTTGTGGTTTTTGTTTTTTTGGAGACGTTTAATGGTATGAATGATATAGTCAATATCACCAGTTCCGCCTTTGTTGACATAATCAATAATGTTTTTTGCCAACATCTTCTTGCGAAAATCTTTGTCGATGTTAGCACTTAGAACAATGACGTGATTTTTTTTGCTTATGGCATAATCAACAATCTCTCCGTTTGGTGCATCAGGAAGATTAACATCAAGCAGGGTGATGAAGTATTTGTAACGGGCTAAAAAGAGTTTTGCTTCACCGAGTGAATAGGCAACGTCAACTTCTGTTTCCAGTGCATGTTCAATTTTTTTTGCTATCAGTTTTGCCAGTGTTTTATTATCTTCTACGATTAAAATTCTATCACTCATTTATCGTCTCCAAATTATATGCTTAGAGTATAGCAATATTCATCTAAAATTATAGTAATATTCGTTTATGAATTATCTACATGTTACTTTAGAGAAATTATTGTCAGGTACAAATCTTTTTTTAACCGGTGGAGCCGGTGTTGGAAAAACAACAACAACTCGCGCAATCATTGAAGCTTACGAGGCCGAAGCAAAAAAAGTGGCTAAACTTGCCTCTACTGGAATGGCAGCAACATTGATTGGTGGGCAGACATTGCATAGTTTTTTGGACTTAGGTATTGCATCAGACGTGCAGGAGTTGGAAAAAAATGGCAAGTTTGAGATAAAAAAGAAGATTAAAAAACTGATATTCTCTATGGATTTGATTGTTATTGATGAGATCTCTATGGTGAGTGATAAACTCTTTGAAATGATAGAATTGCGCCTCACGCAAGCCGGATTTCAGGGTTCACTTCTGGTAGTTGGTGATTTTTTACAACTTCCTCCTGTTGTGCGTGGTTATGGTGAAGTCCATTATGCTTTTGAATCTCCTAGTTGGCAAAACTTTGCTTTTGAGACAATTGAGCTCACACATGTTTACCGTACAGATGACAAAGCCTTTATTGAACTGCTTAATTATGTACGTTTTGGTCTTATTGATGAAGCGATTCATAATCAACTCAACGCATTTATAAAACCTTTACCAAATGATTTGAGTCAATTTACCTTTTTGTTTGGTAAAAATGCTTCTGCATCGCAACATAATAAAAAGCAGCTTGAGACAATAGCAGAGGAGCTCTTTGTTAAAGAGGCACAGATTATTAAACATAAAAAAAGTGTGAGTGACAAAGAGATAGAACGATTTTTTGATGATGCAAGGATTGAAAGAGTATTAGAGTTAAAAATTGGTGCACCGGTACTTTTTACCCGAAATGCCTGGAACTACTTTAATGGGGAGCGAGGCGTTATTATCAATGTTGATGCTTCTTATGTTTATGTACAAAAGAGTGATGGAAAAGTTCTTAAGCTAGAGCAGGTAGCGCAGAGTAAAACAGTCTGGAATGAAAAAATGCTCAATGGTAAAAAAGAGTTAGCAGAAGAGGAGCTTTTTACTATTTATCAGTACCCGATAAAACTTGCTTTTGGAATTACCATTCATAAATCACAAGGGATGAGTATAGCAGACCTTATTATAGATACACGTGAGATATTTGCAGCCTCGCAGTTTTATGTAGCACTCTCACGTGCATCAAATCCTAAAAATTTAACGCTCATTGCTCCAAAGAGACAGTGGTATGAGCTTGCATTTGTAAATTCACGTGCCATTGCGTTTGTAAGAGGAGAAGAGTGTTGCTAAAAAGAAGTGACAGCGGCATACTTTTTATGCTAGGTTCTGCTCTTATATCGGCACTTAACGGAGCACTTACAAAGATGCTCTCAGAAGATATCTCAGCTTTGGAGATTGTCTTTTTTCGTAATTTAATCGGTATATTTATTATTCTGTATGCGCTCAAACATACGCCTCCAAAGCTTACAGGAGGTAAGATTCATCTGCTTTTTACTCGTGGTATGTTTGGTTTTATGGCGATGATACTCTTTTTTTATACCATTACCGTTATACCTTTGGGCGAAGCAATAACACTCAATAAAACTTCACCCTTTTTTGTAACTATTTTGGCTTTTTTTCTGCTGCGTGAGCATTTAAGTATAAAAACGGCTATTGCACTTTGTGTTGGTTTTAGCGGTGTTGTTCTCATCGCAAAGCCTTTTGGTATGGACTTCTCATCTGCACATATTTTAGGGGTTCTTGGCGGTTTTTTCGCAGCGGCAGCCTATACAACAATAAAAAAGATAAAAGATATTTACGACTCACGTGTTATTGTTCTCTCTTTTGTTAGTGTCGGCACATTACTTCCGGCATTACTTTTTGTGCTTGCTCCCTATGTAACAGTTCCGGATGCTATTGCTTTTTTATTTCCGAAATTTATTGTACCAATGACATGGAAAGTATGGTTTTTGATTACTTTAATGGCACTTATCTCCACACTTTCACAATGGTTTTTGACAAAAGCATACTCAGCAAAGAACTTAAGTATTGTTGGAGTTGTTAGTTATACAAATATTCCATTTGCTCTTGGATTTGGTTGGCTTCTAGGAGATACGTTTCCTGATCTTTTCAGCTTTGTTGGTATAGTCCTTATTATTTTTGGAGGCGTACTGGTTAGCCGAAAATAGTTACTTTAAGTTAAAATATACTAAATACGAGGTATCATTGGGGAAGAATATTCTGGAGAACGTAAGTGAAAAATGTCCAATCATGTGTAGAATTGATAGAGGAGAGTGAAGAGAAGTTTCGTAAAATTGCTGAAAATTCATTCGTGGGCATGTATATCTGTCGGGAGTATTTTGTTTATGTAAATGAGGCATTTGCAAAGATGACGGACTATTCAGTAGATGAACTTCTCCATATACATCCGTGGGAATTAGTAGATGCAAGTTATAAAGAAGCATTTAAAAGGACCATTGCAAGACGTTTAGAAGGCGAAGAATTTAGTTCTGTTTACAATGATGCGCTTCTAATTACAAAAGATAAAAGAGCACTGGATGTAAAAGTCTATAATGAAACTATTCACTACAAAGGTAATTATGCCGGTATTGGTATAATTATAGATATTACTGACATCATAAAGAAAAATCAAGTGATAAAAGTTTTGATCCAAGCACTTTCACAAAGTGATGATATCGTTTTTATTACAGATGTGAATGGAAATATTGAATATGTAAACAGAGCACTTTTGAAGATTTATGGCTATACTCAAGAAGAGATAATAGGAAGCACACCTCGGATATTTTCATCAGCAGAACATGAAAAAAGCTTTTATAAAGAGTTATGGGATACTGTTTTACGAGGGAAAAACTATCATCAGGTTATTATCAATAAAAAGAAAAATGGTGATTTGATTTATGTAGATACAAAAATTACTCCAGTAAAAGATGAAAAAGGTGAAAAGATCTCCTACTTTGTGACAACAGCAAGAGATATAACACAAAGAGCACTTAATGAAGAAAAATTTAAAAAGTTAGCTACTGTTGATGCGCTTACGCAAATACCTAATAGATACCAGCTTTATCGACATTTTGATGATTTTATTGCTCAGGTAGAGCGAAAAGAGAAGTGCTTTGCCGTTTTACTTTTTGACATAGACCATTTCAAACAGGTAAATGATACTTTTGGTCATCATGTGGGTGATACTATTTTAAAAAAATTTAGCAGTTTAATTGTAAAAAATATTCGAAGTGTTGATAAGTTTGGAAGATGGGGTGGTGAAGAGTTTTTACTTCTTTTGGATGCTACAGATGAACATGAAGCTATGCAAGTCGGACAAAAGTTAAACACTCTTGTTGCAAATACGGTTTTTGATGAACTCTATTGTATTACTGTAAGTATAGGTGTGACTACGTATCGAAAAGGTGAGACAAAGGAGCAGTGTATAGAGAGGGTGGATATGGCGCTTTATGCTGCTAAAAATCTTGGAAGAAACAGGGTCGTTTTTAATTAGATAGTGTATAATTGACAAAAAAGGAGAGTGTATATGAAAATATTTTTATTATTATTGTTTGGAAGCTTTTTTATATTTAGTGCATGTAGTACGCAAAAAAGTGGTTTGTCAGACAAAGAGTACCAACGCTCAAACAGTGCGAGTGAGAAAGCTTTGGATAAGCTAGACAGAGAGTAATCTCTGTCTAAAAAGAGTTCTTATAACTCAGATTCGTGTTTCGCAAGGTACTCTGCAACACCCTCTGCATCAGCTTTCATACCTTCATCACCTTTGTTCCAACCTGCAGGACAAACTTCACCAAACTCATCAGTGAACTGTTGTGCATCAATCATTCTGAGCATCTCATCAACATTACGTCCAAGTGGAAGATCGTTTACAACTGCGTGACGTACAATTCCTTTGTCATCAATTAAAAATGAACCACGAAGTGCAACTGCATTATTAAGAAGTACATCATAATCACGCGCAATATTTTTTGTAAGGTCAGCAACCAATGGGAAGTTGATTCTGCCGATACCACCTTTTTCTACAGGAGTCTCTCTCCACGCGAAGTGTGAGAACTGGCTGTCAACTGATATACCTATTACGTTTACACCACGTTTTTGAAACTCATCATATCTGTGAGAAAATGCGATAATTTCTGATGGACAAACAAAAGTAAAATCTAATGGGTAAAAGAATACAACTGTACCTTTCTCACCATAGTTTTCGCTTAATTTGAAATCTTCTACGATTGATCCGTCTGCTAACACTGCAGTAGCTGTAAAATTCGGAGCTGGGTTTGTTACTAACATAATATATGTCCTTGTTTTTTAATTTTTTAATGGAGAAATTTTATCTAAAATATATTAATAAAGGACTGAATAGTTTTGCTTTTGATTTTAGATTAAAGAAAAGTTTTATATTTTTAGATATAATTCCTGCGATTTATGAGGCTTGACCTTGTACTTCAATAAGGAAAATCGATGACGAAAGAGTATATATTTACTTCAGAGTCTGTAACAGAAGGGCATCCTGATAAGATGGCAGATCAAATCAGTGACGCAATTCTGGATTATATTATTGAAAATGATAAAAATGCGAGAGTAGCGTGTGAAACTCTCGTGTCTAATGGTTTTTGTGTAATTGCAGGCGAACTGAAGACGACGGCGTACGCGCCAATGCAAGAGATTGCTAGAGAAGTTATCCAGAGTATTGGATACACAGATGCAACATATGGTTTTGATTACCGTTCTGCTGCAGTTTTAAATGGTATTGGTGAGCAATCTCCAGATATCAATCAAGGTGTTGATCAGGCAGATGGACAAACAGGAGCGGGTGACCAAGGATTGATGTTTGGTTATGCATGTCGTGAGACTGATGTGTTAATGCCGCTTCCTATTCACTTGGCACACCGCCTCACACAAAGGCTTGCAGAGGTAAGAAAAGATGGTACGATTCCATACCTACGTCCTGATGGAAAAGCACAAATCAGTGTAAAATATGTTGATG
>Ga0256837_1001946_pt1 | contig 13478 bp, 13 predicted proteins | sample 4562384metaG_FD_185976 | JGI IMG/M metagenome (GOLD analysis project Ga0256837, IMG submission 185976) | Hydrothermal vent microbial communities from Guaymas Basin, Mexico - 4561-384 | ecosystem: Environmental > Aquatic > Marine > Hydrothermal vents | place: Mexico: Guaymas Basin | collected... | reverse complement strand
CACCTCATTTAATGGAAGAAGGTAAAATTAAATTCCTATACGTATTCGGTGAAAATCCTGTTATGTCAGACCCTTGGACTGAACACTTCATTGAAGCGGTTGAACATCTTGATTTCTTTGTAGTTCAGGATATTTTCCTAACCGAAACGGCTCAAAGGGCTGATGTTGTATTACCTGCGGCATGCTGGGGAGAAAAAGACGGAACGTTTATAAACACATCAAGAAGAGTCCAAAGGGTAAGAAAAGCGGTTAATCCTCCTGCAAATCTTGATCCTGACTGGAAAGTTATATGCAATGTAGCCAAAAGAATGGGATTAAAAGGATTTGATTATAAAACTGCGGAAGATATTTGGAATGAAGTTAGAAAATTTGACCCTGCAAAATTTGGCGGAATAAGTTATGAGAGAATTGAAAAAGCAGGAATCAACTGGCCTTGTCCTACGGAAGACCATCCGGGAACACCTTATCTGTATGCTGATCACAAATCATTTTTGCCTGACGGAAAATTCAGACTAGCACCAATAACTTACACAGACAACAAAGAAAAAAGAATTATTATTGAAAAAGAACTGAGAGAAAAATTCAATATTCCTGACGATTATCCGGCAGGTGTGGGATGTCCGAGTGAAAAACCGGATGAAGTTTATCCTTGTATGTTTACAACGGGAAGAAAAGTGTTCCATTACCATACGGGAACCATGACAAGAGAGTGCAAACCTATTGAATACGGTGCGGATATGCTTGGAGCAGTAATTGAAATCAGTCCTGACATCGCTGAAGAAAGAGGTATTGAAACAGGTGATTACGGACTTCTTTACAATAAAAGAGGAAAAATTGCGGCAAAAGTGGTGGTTAATCCGGATTTAAGATACGGAACCATATTTACAACGTTCCATTACGCCGAAGCGGACGGAAATGAACTAGCTAATCCGGAAGATTTAGATCCTCTATCAAATATACCACCTCTTAAAATGTCAATAGCAAACATCAAAAAAATAAGCGAAGAAGAATTCTTTAAAATCAGAAAAGAAATACTTGAAGAACTTGAGCCGGAATTAGCCGAGCTCAAAAGGAGATAGTCATGCAAGTGGTAAGAGAAAACAAATTCGTAATAGCCGACCCTAAAACCTGTATAGGATGTGCAACGTGTATGGCGGCTTGTTATCAGTCAGCATATGAAAGAGGAAAACTAGCTACTCCGAGATTAATAGTCACAAGAACCGAACACGGAGTAATGCCGAATCAGTGCAGACAGTGCGACGACGCACCGTGTGCGAACGTATGTCCGGTAGGCGCTTTAACGTTTGGGGAAGACAGCATCGAACTTCATGAAGAAATATGTATAGGATGTAAACTGTGCACCATCGCATGTCCTTTCGGTGCAATAAGACCGGCAAGTGAATTTATGCCGTCAGTCGATTACAGATTAGAGCCCGAACCGGCTCTAACTTTAGAATCCGTAATAGGGCTTAAAACTATCGCCGTTAAATGCGACCTGTGTAAAGGAAGAGAAGGAGGACCTGCGTGTGTTGAAGTATGTCCTACGGGCGCATTAAAAATTATGGATCCTAAAAATCAGGAAAAAATGATATCCCAAAAAGCACAAAAGGCAGTGGAAAAAACAGTTCAAACCGGCATTGCCAATTAAAGGATAAAAAATGGAAATGGTTTATGCACTATATCTGCTTGGGGCTTTTGTTTCGATAATATTATACAAGGAAAACAAAGTTGCAGGCAAAATAGGTTTTTCAATAGCCGCAGCCGCTTCGGCGCTGGGCGTTTTTCACTTTCTTTTTTCCATAAATTCAAACGAAGCACTTGAAATCGGTGGAAATTTCATTTTTCATCCTCATTTTGCACTCGATCCTTTAGGAAAATTTTTTTCATTCGTAATTTCACTGATATCACTCGCTTCATCAGTATATTCAATCCAATATGCCGATGAATACGCAAAAAAAGGAAGCATCGGCGTAATGGCGTTTTTGTTTAATTCTTTCGTCCTTTCGATGCTTCTTGTAATTTCAAGTGCAAACGTTTTCTGGTTTATGGTATTTTGGGAACTGATGACTTTAGTTTCTTATTTGCTAATCTGTTTTAACGATAATGAAAAATCACTTAAAGCAACCGTTATTTACATGGGAATAGCACACCTTGGCGGGGTTATGATTTTGGCGGCTTTCCTGCTTCTTGCAAAAAGCAGCGGAAGTATGGAATTTGCAGACTTTACTGCTAAAAATTTAACACCGCTTAGCGCAAGTATTATTTTCTTGCTTGCATTTGTGGGATTCGGCTCAAAAGCCGGAATGTTTCCTATTCACGTATGGCTTCCGCAAGCCCACCCAGCAGCACCTTCAAACGTATCGGCTTTAATGAGTGGGGTTATGATTAAAGTTGCGATTTTCGGAATTATAAAATTCTGTTTATGGTTGCCTGTTATGAGCTGGTGGGGTATTTTAATCCTGATTATCGGTGCGCTTTCAGCGCTTTTAGGCGTTCTTTACGCATTAACTCAACACGACTACAAAGCGCTTTTAGCTTACCATTCAGTAGAAAATATAGGAATTATCCTTTTAGGTCTTGGAATCGGGGTATACGGACTTGCCATACATTCTCCAATACTTGCGACAGTCGGATTTTTAGGAGGATTGTATCACGTCCTAAACCACGCTACATTTAAAGGTTTATTATTCTTGGGTGCGGGAAGTGTTTTATACACCACACACACAAAAGATATGGAAATTTTAGGTGGACTTGCAAAAAAAATGCCTTATACCGCATTTGCGTTTTTAATCGGTGCTATGGCAATTACAGCATTGCCTCCTCTTAACGGTTTTGTGAGTGAATGGCTTACATATCAGGCAATGCTTCAGGCGGCTTTGGGCGACGGAATGCTTTACAGACTTGCATTTACACTTTCAATTGTAGCACTTGCACTTACAGGTGCTTTGGCAGTTATGTGTTTCGTTAAAGTTTACAGCGTAATATTCGGCGGTGCTCCCAGAGATAAAAAAATATTCGAAAAAGCAAAAGAAGCACCTATTTCTATGATAATAGGTATGTTTATTTTAGTTATAGGATGTTTTGCGTTTGGTCTTGGTGCTACTACAGTAGTGGATAACATTATGCATGTTGTGGGAAGCTTTGCAGGAAATTACGAAGCTGTAAAAAACGGAGCAGTTGTAAGTCCTTTAGGTTCTATAATTTCAACTCCTATGATTGCAATTATCCTAATGTCAATGCTTGCGCTTCCGTTTATTATAGTAGTAATCACTATGAATAACAAAACAACAAAACATATCGTAAGAGAAACAGAACCTTGGGCATGCGGATTTAAATATTCTCCTAGAATGCAAATGACTGCATCCCCTTTTACCGGAAGTCTTAGAAAAATTATGGACTGGCTATTTAGAGCTAATGCCAAAGTAATCGATCAGGGATATTTCAAACCCGTAAAATATGTAAACCACGCAAGAGATATATGGTGGAATATTTTCTATTTACCGTTTATAAAAATCGTATCGGCATGTTCGAATAAAGCACAAGGTTTCCAAAACGGAAATTCAAATCTTTACGTCCTTTACGTATTGATGGCTTTATGTATCTTTGTCGGTATCGGTTATTTAATTTAAAGGAGCTGATATGAATGCTATATTTTGGATGATAATTCAGGTTTTAGCCGTTATTGCAGTCGCTCCTCTGTTTGACGGCATCGCAAGAATCATAAGAGCGAAAATGCAGTCCCGCGTGGGACCGAAGGATATGTTTCAAACCTACAGGGATTTGGCAAAACTCTTTAAAAGAAACAAAACGGTGCCAAAATATTCACACTGGGTATTTAAATACGCTCCTTATATGCTATTTGCAACGGCAGCGGCTATGCTAGCGGCAATTCCGGTAACTTACAGCACAAATTTCAGTGCCGGGATGATAGCCGACGTATTTGTATTAGTGTATCTCGGTGCGCTTTTCAGATTTGTTTTCGGTGTCGCATCAATGGACAGCGGCAACCCTTTTGCGGCAATAGGCGGCAGCAGGGAACAGATGATAGGCGTTTTTGTAGAGCCTGTAATGATAATTTGTCTTATTGTGGTTATGCTTTTGGCTAAAACATCAAATTTAGTAGAAATACAGTATATGGTAAGACACGGTGAAATCGGTTATCAGATTCCGGCATTTGCAATTGCTTCAATAGCACTGCTTTGGGCGGTATACGTCGAAACCGGAAGAAACCCTTATGATTTAGCAGAAGCCGAACAAGAACTTCAAGAAGGTCTTTTAAGCGAATACTGTGCAGGGGATTTAGCACTTTCACATATGGCGCTTACCATTAAACAGTTTGTTATGATAGGACTTTTCCTTTCCGTATTTGAACCTTGGAATTTTGAAAACCCTATTTTAGCGCTTGCGGTATTTATAATTAAAGCCGGAGTATTTTACGTAGCTGCCGTGTTTATTGACAATTTAGGGCCAAGATACAAACTGCTAAAAGGTTTCAAAAAAGAATCAAGTTTCGTATTAATCGTTGCATTTATATCGCTGATATTATATGCAGTAGGAGTTTAAAATGATGAACATAACATTAATAGACATCCTGACAATCGCAATGATAGCGACATCTCTTGCGGTTTTCGGGCTTAGAAATTTAAGATGGTCTGTATATGCATATATTGCCGAAACACTGCTTCTTGTAAGCGTGTTTTTGCTTCTTTCACAAAAATACAACGTTGAGCAGTTATCACAGTGGGCGGTAATCGCTTTTATTACAAAAGTTGTCATAGTCCCTTACATTCTGATAAGGCTTATAAGAAGACTAGGTGTAAAAAGTGAAGAATCACCGCTTTACGGATTTTTCGTAAGTCCTATTATCGCTCTTGGTTTTTCACTTGCAATGGCAATGGTAATTTCACCAATTTTAAAAGAATTTTCATTACTTAAAGAAACAATACCGCTAATTGCATCCGTTACGATTTTCTCACTTGGAATTTTCGGACTTATTTTAAGAAAAAACGTTATCAAACAGATTTTGGCTTATTGTCTTTTTGAAAACGGTATTCATTTAACGTTGGCACTCAGTACATACAATTCGCCTGAAATTGTAGATATCGGGATATTAACGGATGCAATTTTTGCGGTAATTATTATGACAATTTTGGCGGAAAGATTTTACAAATATTTCGGTGCTTTGGACGTATCTAAAGCAAACCAGTTAAAAGGATAGACCATGGATATGCAAACTTTGCTATTTTTTACATTGTGTCTGCCTTTTGCAACAGCGGCAATTTTATGGTTTACACCGAAAAATCTAGGACTTTTGAATACTTTTCACGTACTCGGGTCTTTAATTACTTCGCTTGTTGCATTATCGGCGGTTTCACATGTTATAGGAGGAGAAAGTTTTTATCTGTTTAACAAACTCTTCTTTTTAGACCCTATTGGAGGAGTGTTTTTAACATTAATTGCCGTTATCGGATTTTTAATTAATCTTTATTCGGTTAAATATATGCAGTGGGAGCTTGAAAGCGGACATATTACTATAAATGAAGTTAAGCTTTTTTATGTTCTTTCACATATATTCGTATTTACGATGATTTTTTCCATTATGTCAAACAACATTGCTTTAATGTGGGCGGGGATTGAAGCTACAACCCTTTCATCACTTTTTATGGTTGCGCTTTACAAAAACAAACGCGCAACTGAGAGCGGATGGAAATACATTATTATTTGTAGCGTCGGACTTGCTTTTGCCCTTTATGCAACCGTTTTAATGTACGGCGCCGGATTTAACGTAATTAAAAACGGACATGACGCAATGCTTTGGAGCGTTTTAATGGAAAACGCAAAACTGCTTAATCCCGACGCTTTAAAACTCGTATTTATATTCGCACTTATAGGTTTCGGGACAAAAGCCGGACTTGCGCCTATGCATACATGGCTTCCTGATGTTCACTCAGAAGGTCCTTCACCGGCATCGGCATTTTTGAGTGCGGTACTTTTAAAATGTGCGCTTGCAGCGATTATAAGATATTACTCAATCGTTACACATTCAGCTCTTGGAAGTGAATTTGTGGAAACTTTAATGGTAATAGTTGCGCTTCTTTCAATTTTCGTAGCGGCGCTATTTATATTAAAACAAAGAGATATCAAAAGAATGTTTGCATACCATTCAGTCGAACACGTGGGGATTATAGCATTCGGTTTTGGAATCGGCGGACCTCTTGGCGTATTTGCGGGGCTTTTCCACTCAATGGCACACTCACTTTCTAAAGCCTTGGCTTTCTGTGTAAGCGGAAATATAATAAAAATTTACGGCACAAGGGACATGGAAAAAATGGGAGGTCTTATAAGAGTTAACCCGCTAAACGCTGTTCTGTTCGGGACTGCAGTTGCTTCACTTATCGGTATCCCTCTTTTAGCTATTTTTGTAAGTGAATTTTTAATGATTAAATCAGGACTAAGTGCGGATAAATATATCCAAATCGCACTGTTTGTTATAGGACTTGCAATAATCTTCATAGCGGTGCTTATGCACTTTAACGAAGTTGTTTTCGGAAAAGTAAGAGGCGAAGTAAAAACTGAAAAAATAGAAACAAATGCCAACATCCCGCTTATAATATTTGCGGTATTAATTGTTGCGTTGGGTGTTTACGTCTGTCCGCAGTGGTTCGAATTATTACAAAACGCAACAAAAATTATTTTAGCTTAAGGAGAAATTATGGCATTAGGTGACAGATTTATAAATAAATTGAAAGAAAAAATTAAAATACTCGATATTCAAAGAAACCCTTACGACCAGATAACCATTACGGTGGACAGAAACGACCTTCCAGAAGCTGTCAGAATGCTTTATTACGATATGGGAGGATGGCTGGCAACCATGATACCTAATGATGAAAGACAAATAAATGGAAACTACGCCCTTTATTATGTCCTTTCAATGGAAGGCGGGAAAATGACTCCCGAAGACGAACTCCCTCAGGAAGAAAAATGCTGGATAACCGTAAAAGCATATATCCCTCAAAACGACCCTCATTACCCGTCCGTAACAAGAAAAGTCCCGGCAGCCGTATGGTATGAAAGGGAAGCATATGACATGCTTGGACTCATAGCCGACGGTCTGCCTGATACAAGAAGACTTGTGCTTCCTGATGACTGGCCTGATGGAATTTATCCTTTAAGAAAAGATGCCATGGATTACAGATACAGACCCGACCCATACCCTGAAGAGGAAGAGCCCGATTATAAATTTTTAGAACCGGAAGGCGCAGGTGTTGTTGACGTGCCTTGGGGTCCTTTACACATTACCAGTGACGAACCCGGACATTTCAGACTTTATGTTGACGGTGAAACGATAATAGACGCCGATTACAGACTCTATTATCAGCACAGAGGTATGGAAAAACTTGCCGAAAACAGAATGAATTACGACCAGATGGGATTTTTGGCCGAGAGGGTCTGCGGTATCTGCGGATTTGCCCATTCAATTGCTTGTATTGAAGCGGCTGAAAGGGCGGTTGGTATCGAAGTACCAAAAAGAGCTCAGGCTATCAGGGTTATGTGTCTTGAAATCGAAAGATTGCATTCGCATCTTTTAAATATAGGTTTAGCCTGTGAAGTTACGGGAAACGTAAGCGCTTTTATGCATATATTCAGGGTCCGTGAATACACTATGGAACTTGCCCAGTTAGTAACCGGAGGTAGAAAAACATACGGAAACGTTATGGTAGGCGGTGTAAGAAGGGATATGACTGCCGAAGAATCTAAAAAAGCACTCGAGCTTCTAGACAAAATCGAAAAATACACAAAAGAAGTGTGGGAAGCCGTAATGGAAGACGACAATCAGATAAACCGTTGGAAAGGCGTAGGAATTCTTGACAGACAGGTTGCAAGAGATTTTTCACCAGTTGGTCCTAATATGAGAGGAAGCGGATTTAAAAGAGATTCAAGATACGACCATCCTTACGACGTATTAAATGAAATAGAATTCGAAGTAGCCGTTGAAGACGGATGCGACGTTTTAGCAAGGGAAACGGTAAGATACAAAGAAGTAATGGAATCTCTTAAAATAATAAGACAGTGCATTGAAATAATGCCTGGCGGAGCAATATTTATCAAGCCTCAAACACTTATTAAACCGGGGGCTTTTGCCATTGGAAACGACGAAGCGCCAAGAGGCGAAAACATTCACTGGGTAATGCACGGAAACGCTCAAAAAGTTTACAGATGGAGATGCCGCGCGGCAACTTATAACAACTGGCCGTCACTCAGATACCAGTTTCAAGGAAACGACATATCCGATGCGGCACTTATAGTCTGTTCCCTAGACCCGTGCTATTCATGTACGGAGAGAGTAACTATTGTGGATGTTAAAACTAAAAAAGCAAAAATAGTTACCAATAAAGAGCTTAAACAGTATTGCCAAAAATTAACTGACTCTCCATTAAAAAGATAGGAGTATAAAATGAAACTTCTTGATATAACAAAAGAAATAGGAACGGCGACATACGGTTACCCTTTTGAACCTTACGAAGTTCATGAAGGATTCAGGGGCAAACCCGAATATACTTACGACAAGTGTATAGGGTGTGCGGCGTGTGCGATAGCATGCCCTCCTAACGCTATTAATGTAACATATGATAAAAACGAAGATAAACTTAAATGGGAATTTGACTGCGGAAGATGTATTTTCTGCGGGAGATGCGAAGAAGTATGTCCTACCAACGCCATAGCCCTTTCAAAAGAATACGAAATGGCGGTTAAGTTTAATAAAAACGACCTTTTAACCAAAGGATATTTAGAAGTCGTTAAATGTAAAAAATGCAACAAACCGTTTACAACAAAAAGACTTGTAAATTACACAATCGAAAGACTTGAAGCGGCCGGTAAAACCGTAACGGATAAAATAATCGAAAATTTACACACCTGTCCAGAGTGTAAAAAGCAGACCGCAGTGGAAAAATTTGTAAAAACTTCTCATTTCGGAGGTACAAAATGAGTAAAAAACCGACAGTAATAATGCCAAACGATATTATAGATGCAAACAGTGTAGAGGAAAAACTAAAACTTCTTAAAGACATTAAAAGAAGTTTTAACGTATTCAGGGTTGACTGCGGTTCTTGTAACGGATGTGAAATTGAAATTTTTGCGGCGATTACCCCGATGTGGGATCCTGAAAGATTCGGATTTAAACTCGTCGCATCCCCTAGACATGCTGATATTCTGCTCTGCACGGGACCTCTCACAAGACAGATGTATTATCCGCTTCTTAGGGCATATAAAGCGACACCGGATCCTAAAGTGGTGGTGGCTGTCGGTGCATGCGGATGTACGGGCGGAATTTTTCACGATTCATACTGCGTATGGAGCGGTATTGATTCAACAATTCCGGTTGATGTTTGGATTCCAGGCTGTCCTCCACATCCTGCAAGTATTATTTACGGACTTGCAACGGCGCTCGGAATACTTGATCAAAAATTAAAAGAAACCATTAATAATGCGGACGACGGAACACCGCCTTTTATTCAAGAGCCCGTTTTAGGAACGGTTCTTTTCGAAAGAGACGTTTATATGGAAGCAAAAAGACTTATGGGTTATCTTTTCGGTAAAAAACTTTACGAAAAATTCATAAACGCCGTTAAATCTTCAAAAGACCCAAAAAACATCGAATTTACCAAATTTGCGGTTTTAAAAGCCATTGAAAATGAAGAAGACTCAAGATACGCGGAATGTATGGCTTTACTTTTTAACAACGTTTATTTAAAATTCGTAAAAAAAGAAAAAAAAGTAACTCCTGAAGAAATAATAACCCTCGGAGAAGGTAATGATTGAAATTTTAAGACTTACCAAAAGACATCTCGACGAATGCAAACTGCCCGCAAAATACGAACAGATAAAAACCTTTTGTCTTTGCACCGGTCACGGTGTGGGGACAATCGACTTTGTCGAAAAAATTGATGAAATGGAAAATGAAGAATATTATGATATACTCAAAAATGCGGGTGATTATGCAAAATTTAAGCTCGGAAACCTTACTAAATATTTCGAAATCGAAATTTTCCCCGAGCATGCAAAAAAACTTATAAATGAATTGCCTGAGTGTAAACTAAAAAATCATATATCCGATTTAAAAGAAGGATACATAATTTTGAAAATGAAAAATGAAAAGTGAAAAATTACAATTCAAAAATACCTTCTTTCACCTTTTTTCACTTTTTTCACCATATTTCACTATAATCAACATAAAGGAAATATATGAAAAAAGCCCTTCTTGTTCTGGGAAATTATCTAAGGGGAGACGATGCCGCAGCTTTATATTTAGGCGAACTTGTTGAAAAACAAATGCCCGAATGGAAAGTTTTTTTCGGTGAAGACACACCAGAAGACGAGTTTTTTAACATCAAAAAATATAAGCCCGATATTTTAGTAGTGGCAGATACGGTAATAGGACTAGATGAACCAAGTGCGTTTATAGAGCTTAGCGGTTCATATAATTATTTTTTTACAACCCACAATATCCCAGTCGAAATTCTTATAAAAATGTTAAAAGAATATTGCCCTCATACTCTATTTTTAGGAATTGACGTTTCTTCTGAAAATATTACGGGAATCAGTAACAACCTCTCTTTAACTGCAAAACAAAATGCCAAAAACGCTCTTGAAAAACTTCAAAGACTTGAAGAAATTTTAATATCTTAATAATTTTTCCTTTTTTATTAAAAAAATGTCATTTATAAGACATTTCTTTTTCTCTTTTCCTTATAAACTTCTAATTGAATATTTAAAGAAAGGAGTAGTAATGCTAACAAAAGCACCTCATCAGACAATCGTTGCTTTGTCAAACGCTTCAAAACATAAAGCTGAATTTCCTATACTCAGCGTAATTCTTTTAGCCATTATGGCCGGTGGAGGAATCGCAATGGGTGATATTTTCTGGGCTCATGCAACAGTAGGAGTTGCAAAGAACCTAGCACCCGGAATTGCAAACTTTATAGGCGGTTTTGCATTCTCAGCCGGATTGATGATGGTTGTGTTTTTCGGAGGACACTTATTTACAAGTTCAGTGTTAAGCGGTGTAAGTTTTGCTGAGAAAAAAGTTAATTTTTTAGGTGGAGTTGTAAGTTATTGGACAGTGGTATGGATTTTTAACTTTGTAGGTGCAATTTTAATTGCATATATGTATTACAAATCAGGACTACCTTTAAAATATGACGGAAGTATTTTAAAACATTTCGCACACCTTGGTGCGGGAAAAACATCTCTTAGTTTTGAACAAGCATTTTTAAGAGGAATATTCTGTAACGTCTTTGTATGTATGGCTGTTTGGGTAGCGGTAGCCGTAGAGGACGGTGCAGGTAAAATCTGGGGTATTGCGTTTTTAATCGCAGCATTCGTTGCAAGCGGGTATGAGCACTGCGTTGCAAATATGTTTATTATTACTGAAGGACTTATTTCTAAAGCTCACTATTTAGCACAGTTTGGCGGTGACATAAATGCAGCGGCTCAGGCTTTACATATGTCAGTAGAACATCTTGAAAATCTGAATATTAAATCTTTCTTAATAAACAATGAGCTTCCTGTTACATTAGGAAACATTGTAGGCGGAGTTATTTTTGTAGGGTTAGTTGCTTTAATTTCACACAAACCGGATATAGAAGCCCAAAACAACCATTAATTTCCTTCCCTTTCTGCCTCACGGCAGAAATGAGGCGTGGCCGGAATATTACACTCCTTAGGATACGCTAATCATAAGCCCTCCGAAATACATTCCACTCTCACTTAAACAGTTTTTTCTCCGGCTACACCTGATTTCTATTTACTCAATTTTATGATATCATAACAAAAAGGCTACATAATGGAACCTGTATATAAATTCAATATCAAAAAAGTAAAAAACGGCAAAAAATTTGATTTTGAAGACACTCTTATAAGGGAAATAAGAACGGATATTTACATTAACGGTGAAAAAGCGGTATCTATGATGGCAACCCCTGTGGATCTTGAAGCCCTGGCGGTCGGATATCTCATAAGTGAAGGGATTATAGGAAAGTTGGAAGACATTGAAAAAATTGAGCTTAAAAACGACGGGCTTATAATTGACGTAACGGCAAAAGCCGACACAAAAAAAATAGAAAAACTCAATGAAGAAGCGATAATTGTCAGCGGATGCGGCAAAAGCATAACTTCAAACCTAAATATCGACCCTTCACAAATTGAAGCGGAAAAGATTAAATCAAATAGAACAATCTCGCCTTTTGAAATTTCAAAACAGATGAGTAAATTTTACAATTCATGCCCCCTTTACGAACAAACTGGCTGCGTTCATACTGCAAGACTATACTTTGATGAAGACACATATTTTGACGCGGAAGATATTGCCCAACACGCCACAGTGGATAAAGCGGCAGGAAAAGCGATACTTGCAGGATTAAATCCGGCCGATGGTATAATGATGGTAAGCGGGAGGCTTAGCAGCGAAATGATAGTAAAAGCCGTAATGCATAAAATTCCTATTTTAATTTCTAGAACCGCCACAACGTGTCTTGGAGCGAAAATAGCAGATACGTTTAATCTCACGCTTGTAGGATTTGCAAGGGGGGATAAGATGAATGTTTATACACATGACTGGAGAATCGTTGAAAGTTAAAAATGAAAAGTAAAAATCAAGGAGCAATAATGGAAAAAGTAAAAGAGCTGATTGAAAAATACAAAAACGAAGAAAATAAACTCACATGCGCAAAAGCTTATGTAGTGGCAAAAAAGGCGGGTGTTGAGCCAATTGTTGTCGGTAAGACGGCTGATGAAATGGGTGTGAGAATAACTGAGTGCGGACTCGGACAGTTTGGAAAGCTTGATTTTACCGACAATTACGAAAAAGAGATAATCGACGAACTTCAAAACTTGGCAGATGAAAAAAACAGAGTGTTTTGCAAAGATGCAAGAAAACTAGCCGAAAAATACAACCTAAAAAAAGTCAGAAGCGCCATTAAAGACAACGGATTTGAAGTAATATACTGCGAATTAGGCGTTTTTAGGGAAAAAAAACGCCCCCGCGCATACATAAAAACTAAAACATGGATTGAAGACGCCAAAGGAAATTTGCTTTTCGGAAAAGGAAAAACACAAATTTTAGAACTTATCGAAAAAGAAGGCTCAATCGCAAAAGCGGCGGAAAAAATGGGATTAAACTACAAAAAAGCCTGGAATCATATTAAAATTCTACAGCAAAACCTTGAAGACGAACTTGTAATTGTCGAAAAAGGCATAAAAGGCGGAACGAAACTGACCGAAAAAGCAAAAGAATACATAAAAGTATATAAACAGCTTGAAGAAGAAATCCAGGATTTTGCCAATAAACGCTTTAAAGAGCTTTATCTAAAAAAACTAAAAGGAAAAAAATGACCGTTTTAGACAATATATCATTTTCCGAAGCGCTTGGGCTATGCCTGAAAAACGCAAAACCAAAAGAAATCAGTGAAAATATT
>Ga0256837_1001945_pt1 | contig 13481 bp, 11 predicted proteins | sample 4562384metaG_FD_185976 | JGI IMG/M metagenome (GOLD analysis project Ga0256837, IMG submission 185976) | Hydrothermal vent microbial communities from Guaymas Basin, Mexico - 4561-384 | ecosystem: Environmental > Aquatic > Marine > Hydrothermal vents | place: Mexico: Guaymas Basin | collected... | reverse complement strand
TTTGATTTATTTTAATGATCTACTTACTGAGAGAGTTTTTAAACTTTTTTATGACTCTTTAAAGTTTGGTGGGCACCTTTTAATAGGTGAGAGTGAAGAGATACCTAAGTTGTTTGAGAGTAAATTTAAAAAGTGTAGTGATGATTGTAAAATATATAGGAAAGTAGTGTAATGAAGAGAATTTTATGTGTTGATGATATTCAGACTAACCTGTTTACATTAGAAGCACTATTTGAGTCAAACTTTGAAAAAGAGTATGAAATCCTTAGTGCATCTTCGGGGAAAGCAGCTTTATGTATTTTACTTCGTGAAACGGTAGATTTAATTCTTTTAGATGTTATGATGCCGGAACTTGATGGTTTTGAGACAGCAAAGTTAATTAAAAAAAACAGAAAGACAAAAGATCTTCCTATTATATTTTTGACAGCCAAAAAAGATGAAGAGACCGTGACTACTTGTTATGAGGTTGGTGCTGTTGATTATATGAGTAAACCTTTTAATGCAAATGAACTTTTTGCGAGAGTAAAGTTTCATTTAGATTTAGTTGAGAGTAAACTTATTTTGAAAAAAGAACGTGATTTGATTCAAAATATTTTAGATACACAAGATAATTTGGTAATTGTTACAAATGGTAAAAATATTATTAAGATTAACTCTGCTGTATCGAATGTGTATGGTGTAAAAGGTATTGAAAATTTTATTGAAAAGTATGGATGTGTTTGTAATACTTTTATTGAAAAAGAGGGATACTTTAGTTTAGCAGAAGTTTCTGATAATGAGTTTTGGATAGATGTTTTACAAAAGAGATTACATAATGATAATGTTGTTGTTTTAGTGAAAAATAGAGAGAGTGAAAAAATGAACTCTTTTGATGTTAAAGTGAAAAAATTTGATGAGAATTATATTTTAAGTTTGACAAATATTACCTATATAGATAGCGAAAATAAAGAGTATGCACATCAAGCTTATTATGATTCTCTTACAAATATCTACAATAGAAATAGACTCCAAGAGTTATTTACTTTAGAAATAAAAAAAGCACAAGAAGCACATACTACATTTTCATATATCATGATAGATATTGATCACTTTAAAGCAGTCAATGATAGATATGGTCACTTGATAGGTGATGAAGTTCTTATTAAATTGGCAAAGTTAATCAGTCAAAATATTCGTGATAGCGATATATTTGCACGTTGGGGTGGAGAGGAGTTTGTATTACTTTTGCCAGATGTAAATGCAAAACTTGCTGAGAAAATAGTTACACAATTACGTATAAAAGTTGAAGAGGAACCATTTAAAGAAATAGGGCATATTACATGTAGTTTTGGGCTCACGGAGTATCTTGTGGGTGATACAATTAAAACTATTACAAAACGTGCGGATGATGCACTCTATGCAGCAAAAGCAGGTGGAAGAAATAGGGTTTGTAGAAGATGATGGGAACTAGATATACAATTTTATGTGTAGATGACAATAAAAATAATCTTTTTACACTGAGTGCACTCTTGGAAACAACAGGAGAAATTAATACTATTGAGGCTTTAAGTGCAAAAGAGGGTTTAGATGTTTTACTGAAAAAGCATGTAGATTTAATACTTTTAGATGTCCAAATGCCAGAGATGAATGGATTTGAATTTGCAAAGCTTGTAAAATCAAATAAGAAGACAAAAGATATTCCTATTATTTTTGTAACAGCAGTATTTAAAAGCGATGAGTTTGTTAAAGAAGGATTTGAACTTGGGGCTGTTGATTACCTTACAAAACCTATAGATGATCATCAGCTTCTAAATAAAATTTCATTGTATCTTAAACTTTTTGAGCAAAATATAAAGTTACAGCAGAGTGAAAAAAAATTTATAGACATCGCACAGAGTATAGGTGATGGTATCTATACTTTAGATTTAGAGAATAAAACAACTTTTATTAATAAACAAGCACTGTTGATGCTAGGATTTAAAAAGAATGAACTTCTTGGCAAGCCTATTCATGACTATATACATTATAAAACGATTGATAATGAGATGATTAAAGCTTCTGAATGCTCCATCCATAAGGTTTCTATAACAGAAAATATTTTTACAAATGTCAATACTCATTTTGTAAAAAAAGATGGAACATTTTTATCTGTTTCCTTGTTAGCAACGCCTATTTATGATGAAAATGATGTGATGGGAACAGTTGTAATTTTTCGTGATAAGAGACAAGAAGATAAAATAAATGAACTTGAAAATGAGAAGGTGAAAAATCAAGAGCAGATTATTCACTCAATGGTAAATATGATAGAATCAAGGGACTCTTATACGGCTGGACATACAAAAAGGGTAGCTCACTACTGTGAACTGATAGCAAAAGAGATGCACTATTCTTTAGAGGAGATAGAGAAATTAAAAAAAGCTGCATGGTTGCATGATATAGGGAAAATTTCTACTCCTGATAGTGTACTCCTTAAACCTGGAAAATTAAGTGATATAGAGTATGAGCTTATTCAAGAGCATCTTATTAGTGGATACAATATTTTACATGAAATAGACCAATATAAAGATATCGCTGAAATAATGAGAGAACATCATGAAAAATTTGATGGAAGTGGTTATCCTCGTGGTATACAAAAAGATGAAATTAATCCTTTGAGTAGGATTATGATTGTTGCTGATGCCTTTGATGCTATGACAACGAATCGTGTGTATAAGCCAAGAAAAAGTTTAAAAGTATCACTTAGAGAGTTGGAGAGTTTAAGTGCAAAACATTTTCATCCAGAAGTTGTAAGTGCAGCTGTAAAAGCACTGAAAAATATAGATATAGATAGTGCCATTACACAACTACCTCAGTCCACAATAGAGCAACAACGTTTTTCATACTTTTATAAAGATAGACTTACTGAGCTTTTTATTATAGAGTATCTTCCTCTTGTTCTTCGCTATAGAATAAAATCAGACTCTGTCTATTTTTATAGTGTAGAATTACATAATTTTTCAAAATACAATAAAAAAATGGGCTGGAAAGAGGGTGATAAGTTTCTTATAGCATTCGCAAAATATATAGATGCCTTAAATGAAGATACTATTCTTTTTCGTGTTGAAGGTGATGATTTTTTGATTTTAAGTGAGAAAAAATTAGAAAGTGTTGAGTCTGATGTTCAAAAGTTTCCACTCTTTAGAGACTCTTTAGTGAGTTGTAGTGTACGAGAAAATTATGTAAGTAACTTTGAGAGTTTAGATAATCTTCAAGACTTTTTAATGAAATAGTATGATCTATATTATTTTTATATCTTTTACTCTTCTTGTCTTAGTTTTTGCATTTTACCATTGGCAGTTCTATATGGTTTTCACTCCAACTTATAATAGAAAAAAAAACATCTGTGAAGCATGCTCTTTTTTAACAATAAATACAGATGATGGTGTAGCATTAGAGGGTGTACTCTATGAACCAAAAAATCCTAAAACCACACTCCTCTTTTTTGCTGGAAGAAGTCATGATGTTGTTGGCTTAGTAAATATGTTGAGTGTTACATACTCTAAAAGTAGAGTGATTGCATTTAACTATCGTTCTTATGGAAAAAGTCAAGGAAAATTAAGTGAGAAAAATATTTTAGATGATGGGATAAAAATTGCACAATTAGTCCAAAAAAATTATGGTGATTTTTTTCTTTTGGGTTACTCCTTAGGTTCTAATATAGCCGCTTATGTGGCTTCTAAAGAGCGTGTTAAAGCACTCTTTCTTATAGGTGCATTTGACTCAATAGCTTCACTTGCAAAGTCTAAGTTCGTAGATAAAAGTTTCCTCCCAAATTTAAACCTTTCAAAAATCTTTAGATATAAATTTGCTACTGGAAAATATGTTGAAAATGTTGATGCTAAAACATATCTTTTTGTGAGTAGAGATGATGAAGTGACCTATATTCAGAATGCAAGAGTATTACAACAGAGAGTTAAAAATCTTGTAGGGTACATGGAGTTAGAAGATCTTTCCCATAAAGAGATTCTTTGGGATGAGGGTGTAACAGATACAATAAATAGGATACTAAATGATTAAATTTTTCTTCTCTACGGGTATATTTAAACTCTACCTTTTTGTTTGTTTAGTTGTGATTGAGTTTCTTGCAACTACAACTATACATATAGAAGCGATGGAGAGTGTATGGGATAAGGCAAACCATTTTACAGCCTTTTTTGTACTCTACTTTTTACTAACATTTGCTTATAAAAATCTTTCCATAATTGTAAAGTTTTTATTGTTACTAGCATTTGGCTTACAAATAGAAGTAGTACAGAGTTTTATAGATGGTCGTTTCTTTTCTCTTTTAGATGTTTTTGCTGACTCTATAGGAATTTTGATTGGTATTGGATTTGTAAGAGTTATAGAAAAAAAGTTTAGTAGATTTCTTACATAATCTAGTATTTAATACGTGCTAAGTAGAGACCATTTGAAGGTGCAGGTTTGAGCTTATGATTTTTTTTAAGGTTTAATTTTTCGATTATTTGTACCTCATTTAAGTGAAGAAGAGCTCCTACCATAAGACGGATTTGGCTCCGTAAAAAACCATTCGCTTCAAAATGTAAAATTATATAAGCATTATATTTATAGGCAAAAGCACTGTATATCTCCCGTACACTACTCTTCTCATCACTTCCTGTTTTTAAAAAGTAAGAAAAATCATGTACTCCTTGAAAGAGTTTTATATTTTTTTCTATTTTCAAAAAGTCTACACTCTCTAAAAATGTAACAAAATTTCCTTCAAAAGGATTTGATTCTTCTTCTTTGAGTATATATCTGTAGACTCTTTTTTTTGCACTATATCGAGCATGAAAATCATCAGTTACTTCTCTAATCTCTTTTACAAGTATAGAGGAGGGGAGCATACGGTTAATAACTCTTTTTAGTTTTATAATATCACTCCAAAAAGGGGGAAGATCGATGTGGCAGACTTGATATGAAGCATGAACACCTTTATCTGTACGACCACTTGCAACTATTTTTGACTCTATACCAAGTTGTTTTAAAACTTTATGAAGCTGTCCCATTATAGTGTTTGTTGTCTCTTTTTGCTGTTGTGAACCTAGAAAATGTGTTCCATCGTAAGCTACTATTATTTTAATACGCATTAGAATGTTTTTGTAACTTTTTTTCTGTAGAAGAGATAGGTAATAAATAGCCAAAGTGTAGCAACTGTAGGAATAGTATAAAATCCTAATATATTTTGGAGACCTAAAGTAAAACCATAGTAAAAAATTGTTCCAAGAAAAAGAAAAAGATAGACTTGAGACTTCTGATGTCTAGCATGTACAATTCCCATAGATGCTATAAGAAATATACTGAGCATTGGAAAAAGGCTCAAGAGTACATCTGTTATAAACATTTTTTTCTTTGCATGTCTTCTCTTTATAGAAGTCCAGTAATCATAAGGTTTCATATAGGCTTTTAGCTCAGTTTTCATAGTATCATTAATCATCATTGTGTCGAAATTAATTTGAGTGAACTTCTCTTTAGAGTAACTATATCCTTGTCCATCATAAAGCTTTAGACGTAAAATACCTCCATCGTTTACAAGTTTTGCATTCTTTGCCGCTATGAGAATCTCCTCCTCTTTTTTCTTATTAAAGAGAAAAACTTTTGAGAATGTACCATCATCTTGTTTTACTCCAAGATATAAAAGCCAATCTCCAAAACTATTTCCAAATTCACTTGCCGAGAGATTAAACTGTGCTTCACTCTTTTTGTAAGAGATAAAGTTTGACGAGAGTACTTTAGAGTGAGGAAAGAGTATAAAAAAGTCTACAAAAAGGAGGGTAGAGAGAAGCAGTGCTGGTTTAAAAAGTGTTTTAAGAATAAATGATGGTTTAATACCAAGGGAAAATATGACTATCATTTCATTTTCATTAGAGAGGCGAAAGAGTGTAAGTGTGGCTGCTATAAAAAATGTTACAGGCAGAGTATAAAAGAGTAATTCTGGTATACGAAAAAAATAGAGTTTTGTCATCTCCCAAACAGTGAGTTGAATAATCGCTGTATAGGTTGCAAGTTTAATAAGAAATATCACTGAAGCTATAGCAAAAAGTGAAATAAATATTGACATGAAAATAAGTGAAAGGTTATCAGTTATGTAGTTTCTTAATTTATTCATTAGTTAGTAATTAGCCTCAATATAACTCATAATTGGCGAATCGTAAAGAAAGACTATAAATGTAGCGAGTGCTAAAAATGGGACAAAAGGAACTCTCTGCTCTTCACGAGAACGTTTCATTACAAGAAGCATAATAGGGAGTGCTAGAAGTGCTGAAAGAAAGATAGCAACGAGAGTAAGTTTGACTCCTAAGAGTGCTCCCATAGTTGCGGCTACCATAATATCGCCTTCTCCCATTGCTTCTAAAAAAGGCGTTCGATCATAATGTTTATTCCATGCTGTTTTTGTTTTAAGACCTGCTCTATATACCGAAGAGGTAAGATAGTAGGAGAGGAAAAAACGTAAAAGTGTAAAACCACCAGCAAAAAGAAGTGCATTATTTAGATTGAGTAAAAAGCCTGCTGGACTCCAAGCCCCAAAAATAGCAAAAAGTATAGCAAGTATATTTAAAGAGTCAGGTACCATTTTATACTTAAAGTCTATAACAGAGAGTGCTAAAAGCATAAGAAAACTTTGGGCTATAAAAAAAGCTGGTAAAGAGAGACCGTACTTATAAGCAATAGCGGCAAAAAGAAGGGCAGAAGCAAGTTCTACAAGTGGATACTGAATAGAGATAGTTGCTTTACAGAAGGCACATCTCCCACGAAGAAATAACCAAGAGAGAAGAGGAATGTTATGCCAAGGTTTTAGTTTATTGCCACAGGAGTAGCAGTATGAGCCTTCAAAAACAACACTCTCTTCTTTGGGAATGCGAAGAATAACAACATTTAAAAATGAGCCAAAAAGGAGACCAAAGATGGAGGCTATAAATATTTCCATTATTTCAAGCCTCCAAATCTACGTTCAACTTTTGTAAATTTTTTTATGATTTTTTCGAGTTCTTTGTTTGTAAAGTCTGGCCAAAGTGTATCTGTAAAGAAAAGCTCTGCATAGGCAGCTTGCCAAAGTAAAAAGTTTGAGAGTCTATGGTCCCCTCCCGTACGTATAAGTAGATCAACATCATGTTTTGAGTCAAGCGCATTACTGAGCATCTCTTGCGTTATATTTCCTTCTATATTTTTGAGTCTATTTACTGCTCTTACTATTTCATCTTGTGCACCGTAGTTAAGTGCTAAGTACTGCACTAAACCATCACAGTGTGCTGTCTTTTCTTCTACCATGTTAATGGTTTTTTGTAGAGACTTACTAAATGCACGTATATCTCCAATAGGTTCAAAACGAACATTATTCTCGAGATATACAGGGAGTTCATTTTTGAGATAGTTGTTAAGAAGTTTCATTAAAAACTCCACTTCTAAGCGAGGACGTTTCCAATTTTCTGTGGAGAATGCATAGAGTGTTAAGTACTCAATTTCAGGGTTATTGGAACAAAATGTTGTTATCTCTTTTACAACTTTAGCTCCAGCTTCATGTCCTTTGACTCTTTTTTTTCCTTGTAGCTCTGCCCATCGACCATTTCCATCCATTATAATGGCTATATGTTTTACACTATTCATCATTTACTCTTCTATCTCTTTTGCATAGTTTAGTATCTCAAATGCTACATTTAATTTATCATTTTTAGGAATTGAATGCTGTTTATCTTCTGTTATAAACTCCACACTATTTGTTTGTGAACCAAAACTTTTAGCATCTGTAAGAAGATTTAAACAGACAGCATCAAGACTCTTTTTTTGTAGCATATTCACTGCATTTTGCAGTGCATTTTGAGCATCCATTTCTGCCTTAAAACCAACGACACAAATACCCTCTTTATTTATACTACTCAAAATATCCAGATTCTGTTTGAGTTTTAAATCAAAACTCTCTCCAAGCATCTCTTTTTTCAGTTTTCCCTCTTGTGTAAAAGCAGGAATGTAGTCACTGACAGCTGCCGCCATAAAAAGATAGGGTTTTTTCTGTATAAGATGAATTTGCTCATCTCTTACAAGTGTTGCTTTTGAGAGTTTTCCTTTTTTTGCAATGCGTATAGAGTCTACAAGATACTCATGCATTTCAGCAGAGTCTATAACGTCTAAAGTATAAATATCTTCAGGAATATTTGCTTCAAACTTTGTGCTTATTAGATTAACATCAGCACCTCTACAGTAGAGTGCTGTTGCCATAGATGAAGCCATCTTACCGCTAGAGAAGTTAGAGATATAACGAACCTCGTCTATTTTCTCTATAGTACCACCCCCTGTAACTATTACTCTTCTATCGCTCCAAAAAGCATCTTTTAAAAGTTCTCTTGCTGTTGCCCAAAATATATGAAGTGGTTCAGCCATCGCTCCATCACCTACAGTTTTACATGCAAGCTCTTTTGTTTGTGTTTCTAAAATAGTGTAGTTTGCGATACCAAGCATTTTAAGATTTGCTTTTGTTATAGGATTTTCTAGCATATTTGTATTTGCAGAAGGTGCAAGAATTTTAACACCACTAAAGGCTAAAGCAGACTGTAAAAGTATAGTGTCTGCGATGGCATTTGCAAGTTTTGCAATGGTGTTAGCTGTAGCAGGGGCAATTATGAAAACATCTGCCCACTCTGTTATTTTTATATGGTTATGTGCATTGGTCCAAGACTCATTAGTATCGTCTAGTACCTGATTTGATGAAAGTGTTTCAAAGCTAAGTGGAGCAACAAATTTTTTTGCAGATGGACTCATAATAACTTTCACATTTGCACCCGCTTTTGTCAGTAAGCGAACGAGTTCCAAGGATTTATAAACGGCAATAGAGCCTGTGACACCAATAAGTACATTTTTATCTTTTAATAGTGTTGTGGGAATTATCATATATATCTCATTTTATAGATGTTTTTTTTAATTCTTATATTTTATCAAATTATACTTAATAAAAGACTTCTTATAAAAATCATCTTGTGTATAATTAACACATAATCATGATAGATATATAAAAAGTTCTTATATTTATTCTCTTTTTGATAAAAAAGTGATATAATTTTTTTAAATAATAATATCTAAAGGATGATAATGAAATTATCTTTAACTGCAGCAGCATTGATTGCCGCAACAATGTCGTTTCAAGGATGTGGTGGCGGTGATGAGACAGTAACAACTGTTGCCACAATCCCACCTCCACTAGCAACACAAAATGATGAAACAGCAACTAGTGAAAATAGCAGTAGTAGTTTTTTTGAAGGCTTAGGGATAGACTCATCGGTTACCGATATCGGTAGTTCTATATATAATTGGTTTACTTCTGATGACACAGAGGAGGAAGAAGCAAAAAGTGACTTAACCTCCACTCTTTCAGACTTAGCACTGAGTAATACACTAGAAGTTTTTGTTAAAAATGGTCTTGATGTTTCTGTAACTTATGTTATTACTAACTATACACCTACTTTTTCTCAATCTTGGCTACTTGATAATGACTGGGGAGATAATGACGATCAATACCTTTATGAATCTTTGTATGATTCTAGTAGCACTTTGGTTGGCTATTTTACTGGATTTTATAATGACACTGTAGGTTCTTCGAGTTCTAGTGCACCAGCAAGAGCCACAGAAATTGAAGAGAAACAAAATGATTGGATAGATAAAATTATAGATGAAATTTATAATATTATTCAGGAGCTTATTGCAAGTTACTTCTCTTCAACTCCTGAAATAATTGAAGTGCCAGTAGATGATAATTCACCAAAAATTGATCCAAATCAAACATTTGCATTTGAAGCATCAGATATTGAAGGTGAAGTTTACTATGTAGCTTCTCAGCAGTATATGAGTGTAACATTTAAACCTGATGGTTTAAGTGGTTATGGAGATATTGGGTACGGTGTTGGTGCAAGTTTTACAAGTTATGTAAGTGGTGGAGAGTTATTTATAGATATGAGTGGTGTTTATGAAGTAGCCCTACGTTATAAAGATCCTGGCTACTGTTTAGTGACAGAGATGACAGATACATCGGATGGTTCTAAATATCCTGCTTATTGGTTTAGTGATAAGGCGGTTTATGATAAAGCAGATAGTGTCAGTACTGCCGAATCCTTATGTTATATTCACTCAACTGAATATGCACCAAAGGTTATTGCAAAAGATGGTAAATTAGAGCTTATTTTAGAGGAGAGAGCGGGACACTCTCCTGTTACTGGGACAACAATAGCAAAAGTTTCAGCTTTAGTAGATGGTGTGGATAATACAGCTACTGTAAAAGACTCTAAATACTTTGCTCGCAAGATGCGTCATGGTGTTTTTACTATTTATACTACAAATGAACAGACTCATACACTTCAAGCAACTGAAACAGAAAAAATAAATCGTGAACTTCTGCCTCTTGTAGCTGCAAGTGCACTTGGTATGCAAGAGTTGATGGGTGGTGCATATGATGCTAGTATCGCATTTCAAGAGGAAGTAAATCGAGACTTAGATGCTCCTGTTACAGAGGTAAATGAACGTTTAGATGCCCTTATAACTGCAACTTCTCAAGCGATGGATAGAACTACATCTGAAAATAATTACCATGGTATATCTAATACAACATCTTATGGTGATATAGTTGATTTTACAGCAACAAATATACAATCAGCTTGTGGCATGGCATTTTTCTTATGTAATAAAGCAACAGCTGATGTAAAAATGACTATAACAAATCCAGCTGATAATGGAAGAGTTGCAGATGTTGTTTTTACTACTGAGATTGAGACATCTATAGTGGGAGATAGTGCAGTAGACTTTTCTCAAGTTGATGTTGGACAAGCAGTAAACTATATAAGTGGTACTGATTACAACTTAAATATTAGTGATTTTACTTATGAACGTTCCAATGGGTTAATGAGTATTAAAGGGGATGGATTTTTAGGAAATGCTTCCAAATTGTCTTTCGATAGTTATGATATTTTAGCAACATTTACAGAAGAGCCAGCACTAGAACTTATAAAATTTAGTGCAACTATAGATGGTTCTGTAACAACAACGGCAGGAAGAGTATTTAATGGTCAGTTAGTTTTTGATGGTGAAAATACAAATAATTCTAAAATGGATGGAATACTTATAGGTATAAATGATGAGCCAAAAATTGTTGGTGTAATTAAAACATCCTTAAGCTCAGAAGAGATTACAGAATGGGTAGCAACACATGAGAGTGTAAGTACAGCAGATGCTGGTGATTTAGATAACATTGGCGATCAGAGTTACTCTATGAATGTAGAGATTGCACAAAATGATAAAAATGTAACTGCAGATATGCTGGTAAAACGAGATGATAGCTTACAGACATGGACATATATGATGCAGAACCTTTCTGTGAGCGATGCTAATGGTGCCATGACAACGGAGAGTATATATCTTATTCAAAATGGTGAAAATACAATAGTAGAGAGTTTAGAAAAAATTGCCTTAAATGGACTAAGTGCTGATTCTGGTATGACAGGTATGATTGATCTTGGTTGGGATGTAGCGAGTGACTTTGACAAAATTGGTGTTGAAGGTTTAAATATAGTTATGAAAACTGATCCTAATGATACTGCAAAAAATGCTACTATAGCAGCTACTGTGCATGTTTTCAATAGTGGTGCAACAATGAGTGCTGATATGGTAAGTAGTTATGATTATGGATTAACACATGTAACTTCTAAAGGAAATTTTCAAACTACAGTAGATGCAACAAGCGGTACAAATGCATATACTAATACTTTTACAACAACTGGTTCAATTATTTCTGATGGTACATTTGATTACCTATATGAAGACTCTTATACTGATGCGGCACAGTATATTCTCTTTACTAGTAAAGATAGTGTTTATCAGATGGGCTTCATTTTAAAAGGTGCAGAGATTCAAGGTGGTGACTCATATGGTGTTGTTGCTGAGTTTATAATGAGTGAATCGTATGATACTTTAGAAGTTATGAAACTTAGAAATAGAGATGAGAATCCATTGGGAATCTATAACCGTTTAGAAGATGCACTTAAAATTAAGTTTGCGGATGGTGTTGAGGAATACATGTACTTATATTAAGAGTACATGTATTAGAGATACCTCAAGAGTAATAACTTTTATAGATTACTTTTTACTAAAATGTTTGTAAAAATAATTTGGTATAGTTCTTAGCTTTATACGAGTGAGTGCTAAAACACCACTTTTTATTGTACCACTCGCAATAGTAGATCCTGCTGCAATCATTACATCATCTTCTATGGTTACAGGTGCAATGAGTTGTGTATCGCTTCCCACAAAAACATTTTTGCCTATGATAGTTTTATATTTTTTAACACCATCATAGTTACAGGTAATAGTTCCTGCTCCAATATTTGTTCCCTCATCAATCTGTGCATCACCAAGGTAGCTTAAATGTCCTGCTTTTACACCTTTAAGTGTAGATTTTTTTACCTCCACAAAGTTACCAATGTGAGTATCTTCAATGTATGAAGCAGGGCGAAGGTGTGCGAGAGGTCCTACATCTGAGTTTTTAACAATGCTATCTTCTATAACTGAACCTGATTTTATATGAGACTCTTTTATAAGTGTTTCACCACTTAAACGACATCCATTTTCTAAAATAGATTCCCCCTCAAAAACGACTGTAGACTCTATGTATATAGTAGATGGAAGTTGCATAATTACACCTGCTTGCATCCAGTGTGTTCTAATTCTCTCTTGCATAATCTCTTCAGAGTCAGCAAGATCTTTTTTAGAATTTACCCCTTTAAAATGTTCTTCATCCACAAGAAGTGGAGCAATAGAGAGAGCATCTTTTTTAGCCATGGCGATGACATCAGTAAGGTAATACTCTTTTTGTGCATTGTCATTACTTAAAAGCGGAATATACTTGTCAATCACATTTTTACTAAATGCATAGATACCTGCATTTACAGTTGTTGTTGCTAGTTCTTTCTCATTTGCATCTTTTTGTTCGACAATATATTGCACTTTGTCATCATCTATAATAACACGACCATAACCAGTAGGGTCTTTAAGATCAAAAATAGACATAATGACTTCTGCATCTGTTTCTATAAAACCGTGTAGTGCTTCTGCAGTGATAAGAGGCATATCTCCATTAAGTACTAGAACTTTCTCATTCTTTGGTACTACATTTTTCATAGCACCTCCCGTCCCTGGAAAATTTTCAGCATCTTGAACTATAAAGTTAATATCGCTAAAGAGTGATTCCATACTCTCTTGTACGAGCTCTTTTTGATGGGCAATAACTACACTAATATCATTAGAGATCTCTTGTGATGCTTTTATAATATGATAAAGCATAGGTTTTCCACTTATGGAGTGGAGTACTTTTGCTGTAGGGGATTTCATACGACTTCCCTTTCCAGCTGCTAGAATTATGATACTTATTTTATCTTTACTCATTCTTTACCTTCTTTTTTTGTAATGAAATATTAGCAAAATATTGATTAAAA
>Ga0256837_1001944_pt1 | contig 13484 bp, 14 predicted proteins | sample 4562384metaG_FD_185976 | JGI IMG/M metagenome (GOLD analysis project Ga0256837, IMG submission 185976) | Hydrothermal vent microbial communities from Guaymas Basin, Mexico - 4561-384 | ecosystem: Environmental > Aquatic > Marine > Hydrothermal vents | place: Mexico: Guaymas Basin | collected... | reverse complement strand
TAAAATTATATGATGAAGGTGAAGCAAAAGAGGGTGTTGGAGCAGGTGGAGCTTTGATGTACGGATTAATAAATGGTCTTACACAGAAAGATATAACAAATAAAGTAGAAGACTTCTTTAGTTAAAGTTAATATTAAAATAAGGAAAAATTATGGAGTATATGTTTGCAAGTGGATTCTTTGGAACAAGAGCCCCTTTTTTTATGGATTTAGTAACTTTGATAGTAATACTTTTACCATTTTTGGTAGCTATTGCTATTCAATTTGCTAGAAATTATAATTATAATCTGCATAGTAAAGTTCAGATTATAATTTTTATTTTTTCTGTAATAGTTTTGGGCTATTTTGAATATGGTGTTCGTTTAGGTGGTGGATTTGAGGGATATATAAAAGATAGTGGGGCTAATTATACTTATGCTTTAGTTATATTAATAACTCATATAATTATTTCAACTATAACACTAGGTTTTTGGGTAAATACAATTGTTCAAGCGATAAATGATAAAAAACATAAATTATTATTTGGATTACATAGTGCATCACATAAAAAAGCAGGAATTCGTACTTTTTTTGGAATTGTATTAACATCTCTTAGTGGATTATGGGTATATTTATTACTTTTTGTATATTAAAATTAAGGAAAATTATGAGATTTATATTTATTTTAGCACTGCTATCGCTATCATTATTTGCTAATGAGAAGGATTACAAGACAAAAGAGGCAATAGTCAAAATTTACACAGTATCAAAAGTTGTAAGTTATAAAGAACCTTGGAATAGTTCAACAAGCCGTTCTAGTGGTTCAGGTGCAATTATATCTGGCAATAGAATTTTAACAAATGCTCATGTTGTAGCAAATCAAACATTTATAGAAGTTCAAAGATATGGTGAGAGAAAGAGATATATTGCTAAAGTCATAAATGTATCTCATCAAGCAGATATGGCACTTTTAGAGGTTGAAAATAAAGATTTTTTTAAAGGTGTCACTCCACTAACTCTTGGAGAGCTACCAGAAATGGAGCAGAAAATAGTTGTTTACGGATTTCCGATGGGTGGAGATACACTTAGTGCTACTTCTGGTGTAGTATCAAGAATAGAACATACTCGTTATGCACATAGTGGAGAGTCTTTTTTAACTGTACAAGTTGATGCAGCTGTTAATCCAGGAAATAGTGGAGGCCCAGCTATCTCTAATGGAAAGATTGTTGGGGTTGTTATGCAGAATATCAGTCAATCACAGAGTATAGGTTATATTGTTCCCATAAATATGGTAAAACATTTTTTAGTTGATATAAAAGATGGTATTTATGATGGATTTGCAGATTTAGGGCTTACTATTCAAAAAATGGAAAATCCAACAATTAAAAAGTATTATAATATAGACGATAACTCTACAGGTATTTTAGTTGATAATTTAGTATATAGTGCTGAAAATAGTACTAATATTCAAGATAATGATATTATAACATCTATAGATGGTCATAGTATAAAAGATGATGGAACAGTTGAATATAGACCTCATGAGTATACATCATATCATTATTTTATAGACCAACATCAAATGGGTGAAGAGGTAGCATTAGGAATTATAAGAGACCAAAAAAATATAGATATAAATATAACACTTGAACATACAGCAAATGATGTATTATTAGTTAAAACAAAAGAGTATGATAAAATGCCTAGATATTTCATATATGGTGGATATGTATTTTCTCCATTATCAAGAAATCTTTTAGCCATAGGTCGAAATAAAATACCTCTGAGATATTATGCAACACAGTGGCCAACAGAAGAGAAGAAAGAGGTTGTTGTACTGTTGAAAGTCTTACCATCAGATATAAATAGAGGAAATTATGGATTCACATTATGGCCTATAGAAAAGTTAAACGGAAAAACATTTGATAGTTTTAATACATTTTATAAAAGAATAGAAGAGTTTAAAGGTGATTATTTAATATTAGAAGATACAGATGGCGTAAAGGTTATCATAAATAGAAAAGAGGCATTAGAAAAACAGTCTGATATTCTAAAAAAATATAATATAGAATATGATCGTTCTATTGATTTGAGAATAAAAGGTGATACAGAATAATATAATTGTAGGGTGCATTTCAATGCACTAATTATACGAATGATGAATATTTCCAATGTTGTATATCTTTTACCAATTCATGTTTCATTGGATTGTATTTTATATATTCCATTTTTTCCAAATAATCTTTTTCGTCTCTAATTGTATGTTCATAATATCTTTTCTGCCATATTGGCTTTAATCCTCTTTTCCATCTGCTTTTTGATTGTTCCATATGTTCATAATATTTTGGCTCTAAATGTTTAGAAAAATGATATTTTATCGCTCGTATAATTTTTGGATAGTCGTTAGAGACATCAGGTGTAATAATCATATGAATATGTTCAGGCAATATTACAATCGCTTCTATTTTATATAAATATTTTCTTTTACTTACACGAAAACTCTCTCTTAATAAATCAATATTGGCTATTAATATTGGATTGCGTTGATGAGTTACAATTGTGATAAAATAGCTATAACCATCTATAAAAATTCTTTTATAATTTGCCATTTAATCTCTTTGGTTTGTTTAATTAATTTTGTGTTTAATTGAATTAATGGTGCAATAAATTGCACCCTACAATTATATTATCCCGTAGGGTGCATTTCAATGCACCGATTATACTATTTTTAAAATCAAAATCAGAAAAACGCATAATTCATCACCAAACCTCTACTAAACTTTGTTAATGAGCCACTAAATGCTATAATCATAAACCATATAAATCTAAAAGGATATTCACTATGCATAATATTGAACTCAAAGTAAATGATAATGCCTATGCTCACCTCATGTATTTTTTGTCAAATATCAAAGATGATATAAGAGATATTAAGTGATGAGTTAACTTCAAAAATCTCTACCTCTAACGATGAATTTCAAATAGATGAAGCACATTGTCTTAGGACTTTAAAAAAAATAAAAAGTGGTGACTTATCAAGTTTTAAACCTATTGAAAATATAGATGATTATATCAATGAGTTAACCAATGACATTAGTTAGAGATGAGCAATATATCAAAATAGAACAAAAATTCTTTAAAAAGCATCCTAAGCTAATTGATAAATATGGTAGGGTCTTAAAAAAGTTACAAATTGATCCATTTGATCCATCACTAAAAACACATTGATAATATGATATTTTTAACTGATATAGGAACACATAGTGATGTTTATTAGTCCCCTGACAACACCATAATTTGCTATATGCGTAATATATCACCAAACCTTAGATAAGTGGAGATTAAACGGCAGGGGCGTAGAGTTCCACACTCAACAATCTTATATTTACATAATGTTGTAAATACACTATTAGAATCTATTGTAACCTCTTTGATTATATCTATAGCATCTGATATATTATCTTTATTTTTTAACGCATAAGTAAGTCCTACTGATGCCTTATTATTTAACATTTTTGCATCATCACCAAATGCACCATTTATAACAGATAGAATGAAAAGTGACCTTGGAATAGTTCCGTTATCTAACTCTTTTGCCCAATAATCCCAACCTTTATCATCAGGAACTCTTTTAAACAAATTATTATAAATAGCTTCAATAAACTCTTTATTTGTTGTACCTTTGGGATATTTTATATCCAACTCTGGTTGGTCAAAAAAACTTTTAGCTATTTCTTCTAAAAATAATCCCAATTTAACCCAATAATCTAATCCTTGAGCATCTGGAGCTCTATCTAATGTGGCTACATATAACTTTGTCACATTTATTTGTGTTGGAAAGGAAATGAACTGTTAATCTAAAAACCATATAAATATAGAGATAACCATTGACAAATATGTTTTTTTAATATATAATTAATTTAAAAGAAAAGATAAAATGTATACTATAGGTAAATTTGCGAAAAAACTTGGAATAACTGTTCATACTCTAAGAGTTTGGGATAAAGAAAATAAATTAAAACCAGAATATATTAGTAATGGTGGTCATAGATATTATAGTGAAGAGCAACTAAAAGAACTTATACCTACATTAGATGTGAAAAAAGAGGATAGAATAAATATTGGATATGTTAGAGTCTCTGCAAAACATCAAAAAGATGATTTACAGAGACAATATCAGGTGATGGAACTTTTTTTGGCACAAAAAGGTAAGACTTTTAAGATAATTTCAGACATTGGAAGTGGCATTAATTATAAAAAAAAAGGTTTGTCTGAACTATTAACCTTAATATCTACCAATCAAGTTAATAGACTCTATATTGTCCATAAAGATAGATTGGTTAGATTTGGATATGAACTGATAGAAAAGATATGTGAAATTCATAATGTAAAAATTGAAATTATCAATCAAAGTGAAGTGAAAACAGATGACCAAGAGATGATAGATGATATTTTAAAGATAATAGATGTTTTTAGTTGCAGAATGAATGAAAAAAGAAGCCATATAAATAGAAAGATAATGGAGAAGTTAAAAGATGAGTCAACAAAATAATCCACTTCTAGCAAAAGTAAAGCCTGAATTTCAGGGAACTTTCGAGATAAGAATAAACAGTAATAATGATAAAACTTATCTATTTAACTATATTTATGAGTATAAACATTGGCAAAATATTATAACTATCTTAGTAATAGATTTATTTAAAAAAAATAACTCAGATTATAGATATTTCTTGGATTATGAAATAATTAGAGCTTGTATCGGTGATACAGCAGGAAGTATAAAAAAACAGGAAAAAATCCATTATATTAAAAACAAGTACAGAGATAACGAACTATATAAAAGCCTATTGGAAATTGGGGAAAAACTAAAAAATCATAATTTAGTTATGGTTTTAAGACGATTTAAAAAAGATTTTAACAACTATTTCAAAGCTATAAAAGATTATAAAGCCAATCCCCTTAAATATACTGGTATGCCTAAAATGCCAAAACCAAGAAAAATGTCTGAACTTCTCAACTACTCTATCCCATTAGATACGAATAGTTGGAGTACAAAGAAAAATCTTATTGGCATAAATTTAGATAGTAAAATGAGATATTTTTATATCGGAAAAATAATTAAAGATGCTAAAGTATTGGATAAAAAAATTCAATCAGTTTCCATTAAAATGAAAAATAAAGAGATTTATCTCTCTTTCTCTTATGTTAATGAGGAGCAAATACTAAATAGTGAACTTTCAGTTGATAAAGTTCATAATTTAGGCCCTATAATCTCAAATAGTGCTGGAATTGATATTGGTCTGAATAATCTAATTTCACTCTTTATTGATGACGAAGAGAGCCAATCCATTATTGTTGATGGAGCTAGATACAAATATTATAATAGCAAATTTAATAGATTTATTGCTAAATTAAATAACTCCATTTCAGAGGAAGTTATAGAGTATAAAATAATTATAAAAAAAGATAAAACAGAATTTCAAATTCCTATAAAATGGACAAAAAGAGGTCACAGACTAAAGAGATATATCAGTTTTTTATATAGAAAACGAAATGATTTTTTTGAGACAGAGTTTCATAAAATTTCAAAAAGAGTTGTAGAATATCTTGAAATTAATAATGTGAAACAGTTAGTTTTATCAAAAAATTTAGCCCAACTTATGAATAATGGAAAGTGTAAATTGAGAAAAAAGACCAAACAAAATTTTATACAGATACCTTTTATACAATTAATTCATTATATTGAGGAGAAAGCTATAAAAAATGGAATTGAAGTTATATTTATTGATGAAGCTTATACTTCTAAGACATCTTGTATTAGTGGAGATGTTTTAGAAGTGCAAACTAAATCAAAAAGCAATCAAAAACCATTAGCTAATGAGTTTAAAGGTACTCGTGCTAAAAGGGGATTATTTAAAGATATTGAATTGAATAAAATTTGGAATGCAGATTTAAATGGAGCAGTAAATCACATAAAAGTGGCTTTTAATAGCTGTTTTAAGTGGCTAAAAGAGACTCTTTTTAAGTTATGTAATCCAAAAGTAATAAAAAGTGCTAACGATTTTCTTATATTTAACAATGGAATAGTGATGCAGGTAAAGAGTGGCTATCAAATTCCACTCAAACGATGAAGTACGGACTTTGTAGGTTTATATAGGTTTTTATGACCTATCTATGCTTTTATATAGTTTTTTCTTGTCGGGTACTTACGAAATTGAGAGATAGATGTGAAGATATGAAGATATTGATTTTGATAAGCAAAAAGCTTCAAGCATTTAAGAGTTTTAAAGAGGCTACTCTTGAGCTAACTTAACTATTGTTATTTCGCTATCTTTACTCTGTTGTGCTTGATATGCTAGGTAGGCTATTTCAAATCTTATCTCTTCTGTTAGGTCTTGTCTAATCACAAATTTGAGTGGAGTATGGAGTTGTGGTAAATTTAAGTTTTTTTAGTATCTACTTTTGTATTTATTTCACTCAATATTGGGTTTATTGAGTGAGTCTTGATACTTGATACTATTTTACTTTTCAATTCTCATCATTGCAATTCCTTCATGAACAACATCTAATAGTTTTAAAGATTTTATTGCATTTTGCATTTCTACTTCTTTACAGATATGAGTTGTAAATAGTAATTTAACACCATCTTCTTTTTTACTTGGTTTTTGAAGCATTGATTCTATTGATATATCAAATTTTCCTAGAGTTGATGCAATTTTTGCTAATACACCACTCTCATCATCAACTTCTAATCTAATATAATATTGTGAGCTTATTTCATCTTTACTTAATAGTCTTAGACCACTCTCTAAAGATTTTTTATATCCTAGCATTGGGTCATGATTCCCTCTTACTATATTTACAATGTCAGAGATAACAGCACTGGCAGTTGCATCACCACCAGCTCCAGCACCATAATACATAGTTTCACCAACACAATCACCAATAACAGTTACAGCATTCATTACGCCATCAACTTTTGAAATCATGCTAGATGATGGTATCATTGTAGAGTGAACTCTTAATTCTACTCCGTCACCAACTTTCTTTGCAATTCCTAAAAGCTTAATTTCATATCCAAACTCTTTTGCAAATGTTACATCTGTTTGAGTTATATTCTCTATTCCCTCAATTAAAATATCTTCTGGTTTTGCATCAAGACCATACGCGATACTTGCCAAAATAAGAAGTTTATGTGATGCATCAAATCCACCTACATCAAATGTAGGATCAGCTTCTGCATAACCTAACTCTTGAGACTCTTTGAGAATATCATCATATAATGCACCTTCATTAATCATTTTTGTTAACATGTAGTTACAAGTACCGTTCATAATACCTTTGATAGAATCAATATGATTAGCTGATAGTCCATTTCTCAATGCCCCAATAATTGGGATACCACCAGCAGTACTTGCCTCATACATAAATGGAATATCACCTGCTAACTCTTGTAGTTCATATCTATGATATGCTAATAGAGCTTTATTTGCTGTCACTACAGGTTTGCCATTTTTAAGAGCCTCTTTGACTATTTTGTAAGGTTCTTCAACGCCACCCATCAACTCAATTACAATATCAATTTCTGGATCATTTATAATATCAAGATAATCATCAGTAAGAGTAATATCAACTCCTCTATCTTTTGATAAATTTTTAACTACTCCACTCTTAACCACAATTTTCTTACCAGCTCTTGCTTCTATTATATCTGCATTATTTTTTAAAATATTAGCAACACTTGCACCAACAGTTCCGACACCTAATATTCCGACTTTAACCATTTTTTCTCTCTTTATTTAGCTCTTTTAAAAACTTTTTAATATTTTTTGCCGATTGTCTAATTCTTTTTTCATTTTCTATTAAAGCAATTCTAACATATTCGTCACCATATTTTCCAAATCCAATACCTGGGCTAACAGCTACACCAGCTTTTAATAGAAGTTGTTTGGAGAATTCTAAAGAACCCATATCTCTTGCTATTTCTGGAATTTTTGCCCATATAAACATACTAGCGTTTGGTTTTGCTAATTTCCAACCAGCATTACCAAAGGCTTCTATCATAACATCTCTTCTTTTTTTATACAAAGGTATAATCTGTTTCTCTGGAATATAATTATGTTCATCAAGTGCTACAGTTGCTGCTACTTGAATTGGTGTAAACATTCCATAATCAAGCCAAGATTTAATACTTTGTAATGCTCCAATAAGTTTTTTGTTTCCAACAATAAATCCAACTCTCCAACCTGCCATATTATAAGACTTAGATAAAGTATAAGATTCAACAGCTACATCCTTAGCTCCATCAACTTCCATTATAGACGGAGTTTTATATCCATCAAATGTAATATCTGCATAAGCGATATCTGATATTATATAAAATCTTTTCTCTTTAGCTAAAGCTACCAATCTTTTATAAAAGTTTGGTGTAACTGTAGCAGTACTCGGATTATGAGGAAAGTTAACTACTAAGAATTTAGCTTGAGGAACAGAGTTGTTTAATGCCTCTTTAACATCTGATAAAAATCTATCTTCATCTACTTCAAATGTATCTTCATCAAAAATAAGTTTCATCTTTTCAACATTAGCCCCTGCTAAGATAAATGCTTGTGAATGAATTGGATATGTTGGGTCTGGAACTATAGCAACATCTCCTGGATTAGATATAGCTTGAACTAGATGGACATAACCCTCTTTACTTCCCATAGTAGCAACAACTTCTGTATTTGGGTCTAGTACAACACTATATTTTCGTCTATACCAATTTGCCATAGCTAGACGAAGTTTATATATTCCTTTACTTGCACTATATCCATGAGTTTTTGGTTTAAGCGCTGTTTCACATAATTTATCAATAATAGGTTGTGGAGTTGGTGCATCAGGATTTCCCATAGAAAAATCTATAATATCTTCACCATCTCTTCTAAGTTGCATTTTCAAATCATTTATCTCTGCAAAAAGATATTTTGGTAATCTATTTATCTTTTCAAATTGAATCTCATCAAACATTTATAATTTTCCTTATTCTCTTTCTAAAGCTCTAAATTGCTCTTCTGTTAATTTATGTATACCAGATTGGTCAAGTTTATAGAATGATTTTCCCTCTTCTGAATATTTATATAATTTTCCATTATCTTTTAATGAAAAAGATGAATTTTCAGTAGCTAACAACCAATCACTTTCTCTCATATCTATTCTATATTCGGTACTTCTTTTATATGCTCTTCTTTTTTTATTACTTAAGTCTATTAATCTAAACCACATATACTCATTTGGCATTAAAGTAATTATTTTTCTAGGAGTAGGAGGAGTAATTATTTTCATCTCTTTGTTAATAGGTTGTTTTCCCTCTTCAATAATTATTTTACCAATAGGAAGTATTGTCTCAACTCTTGTAGTATTTTTATCTTCAGTTATATTTTGATCAATAATAGTATTTTCAATGGATTGATTTTTATCTACTTTTATAATTTCTATAGAGTTATTTATCTCATTAACTTCTTCAATAATCTCAAGTTCTATAATTTTTTTTTTCTCAGTATCATCTTTTTGTAATACTGTATGTCCTAGTTCAATTGTTTTAATTGTACTAGGTGGCATTATTTGTTTATTATAATACTCTGCAAAGAAATACCAAGCTCCATAAGCTAAAAAACCTAAAATAAATACAATTAATATTTGAGGAATTATGGGTCTATCTTCATCAATTGGTTGTATAACACTGACACCATCTTCTAATGGATGTTCTTTAAAATACTCTTTACACTCTTGTTTAAGAGTCTTCATATCCATGTCAAATTCTCGTTCAATAATATTTATTGACCCAATAGCTTGTGGATAACTAAATGTTTCAAATTTTTTATCGAATAAATTTTGTACAACATTGAGCGATATATTAGTTTTCTGACTAATTGTTTTAATACTTCTATCTTGGTTTACTTCTTCTTTTTTATCTATTATTTCTTCATCTGATTGCATATCCCATCCTATGTATTAATATTGCTCCTGCTGCACTAACATTTAATGAATCAAAAGAGTGTTTCATCTTAATTGATACTTTTTTGTTAATTTTTGCTTTTGCTTTTTTAGAGAGACCTTCTCCCTCACTACCTAATACCAAAATTCTTTTTTTATCGAATATAGTATCTTCTATAGCTTCACCATCCATAGATGCTCCATAGCTTACAAATCCAATCTGATGTAATTCATTTAGAATATCAGCAATATTATGTTTAACTAAAAGAGGCATATCTAATAACGCTCCAGAGCTTGTACGTGTTACTGCACTATAATATAATTTTTTAACACCTGTAGCAATTACAGCATCTGCACCCATTGCATAGGCACTTCTAACAATTGCTCCAATGTTTCCAGCATCTGTTAAACCATCTAAAATTACTATAAAATCACTATTTTTAATTTGACTAAGTGGAGTCTCTTCAAAATCTTCTATATCTATGAGAATGCCTTGATGGTTTCCACCTTTACTCATAGATTGAGCCCACTTCTCTTCTAAGAATTTTATCTTAGGTTTATATTCATCAAATAGAGGTTGAGAAAGTAGACCTTTTTTTGCTAAATAAACAGTTTTAATAGCCGATGTGTGGTGCTTTAAAGCATATAAGCATACTTGTTTTCCATAAATAATCATAGTCGTGATTTTATCTATTTTTTCATTAACTCTTGATAACACTCTTTAATAGACTTTCCTGTGAGTTTTGCCAAAAGTTTAGATTTTGGTTTAGGTGCTAAATCTAAAGCTATAATGTCTTCCATATACAAAGAGGCTCTCTCTACAGTTTTTCCTTTAATAATTACTACCCATTCCCCTCTAATATTTTCATTTATAAATTGTTTATATATATCAGCTGTAATACCTCTATAATAATTTTGATACCTTTTTGTTAACTCTTTAGCTAAGAAAATCTCTCTATTATCATCAAGCTTTGCCATCTCTTCTAATAATTTCAGTAGACGATGAGGTGCTTCATATATGATAGTGTTGTAATTACTATTTAAAGCTAAAGATAATTGCTTACTTCTTTCAATACCTTTATGTGGTAAGAATCCAAAAAATAAAAACTTTCCATCTTCAAAACCACTAGATGCATAAGCAGTAACAACAGCACTAGCACCAGCTAATACATCATATTTTATATTGTTTTCTTGACAATATTCAACTAGAATCTGCCCAGGATCAGAAATAATTGGCATTCCTGCATCACTTACATATACTATCTCTTTGGTTTTAATATCAGTTTCTAGCTCTTTTAATCTTTTAGCTCCATTATGCTCATTAAATGATATAAAATCTACGCTAGGCATGATGAAATCAAATCTCTCTTCTAAAATCCTTAAGAGTCTTTTTGTCTCTCTTGTATCTTCGCATAGAAATAGTTGGGCATTTTCAAACACTCTTAATGCACGAATTGTAATATCTTGTGGGTTTCCTATAGGAGTAGGTATAAATGAAATCATATTTTAATAATCTTAGTAGTGTGATAGGTAAGGGGATAAGCAGTACTTTAAAGCACTGCTATTATAGTTAGTTATTAGATTAAGATAGTTTATATTTATTTTTAAACTTCTCAACTCTACCAGCTGCATCAACAATCTTTTCTGAACCAGTAAAGAATGGGTGACATTCATTACAAATATCAATAGACATAGTATCTTTATCAGATTTAATTGTAAACTCATTTTTACAAGCACAAGTTACTTTACATTCAACATAATTTGGGTGAATTTCTTTTTTCATTCGTAGAACCTTTTTTAACTAAAATATTTGTTAATAGGCAACAAACCTATTTTAATACTAAGATAGTATTCTTCCACTACATCGTAGGGGTCATTGCAACCTTTAAGAGACAATAATTTGAGACAAAAGTATATCTAAAATAATTTAATTAAAGATGAATACAAAATATTTTAACTAACTTTTGGCTATACTCACAATAATTAACTAGAAGGCAATATAATTATGGACTACAAAGAGACACTACTACTTCCAAAAACATCTTTTCCAATGCGTGGAAATTTACCAAATAATGAACCAAAAAGATATAAAAAATGGTTTGATGAAGATATTTATAATCAGATGAAAACTAAAAGAGAAGGAGCTGAACTATTTACTCTTCATGATGGACCTCCTTATGCAAATGGAGATATTCATATAGGTCATGCTCTTAATAAAATTCTAAAAGATATAATATTAAAGTATAACTATTTTCAGGGTAAAGCTGTAAGAATGACTCCTGGTTGGGATTGTCATGGTTTACCAATTGAGCAAAAAGTTGAAGAGAAATTAGGGAAAAGCAAAAAAGAAGCTATGCCAACTGCTAAATTTAGAGAACTTTGTCGTCAACATGCCTCTAAGTTTGTAGATATTCAAAGAGATGGATTTAAATCATTAGGTGTTATTGCAGATTGGGAAAACCCTTATGTAACCATGGATTTTAAATTTGAAGCAAATATCTATAGAACTTTATGTGAAGTTGCAAAAAAGGGTTTATTAGTTGAGAGACATAAACCAATATTTTGGTCTTGGGCAGCAAGAACAGCATTAGCTGATGCAGAAGTAGAGTATCAAGATAAAGAAGATTATTCTATCTATGTACATTTTGAACTTAATGATAATGCAAAAGCCAAATTAGGAATTGAAGGTAAAGCAGGGCTTGTGATTTGGACAACAACTCCGTGGACACTTCCATCAAATACAGGAATTTCACTAAACCCTGAAGAGACTTATATTTTAAGTGAAGATGGTCATATTGTTGCAAAATCTCGTTATGAAGCAATGGTGAAAGAGGGGATAGTCTCAGCTCATGCCCTCAAAGAATTTTTGGCACTAGAATTTAATAAATTAGAAGCTATAAATCCACTAAATGGACGAAAATCAACAGTTGTGTTAGGTGAGCATGTAATGCTTGATGGTGGTTCAGGTTGTGTACATACAGCACCTGGTCATGGTGAAGATGATTATCGTATAGGTCTTAAATATGGGCTTGATGTTGTTATGCCTGTTGATGAAAGAGGTTGTTTTGATGAGAGTGTAAAAGGTTTAGGTCTATTACCAAATGCTGATGATTTCGTTGGAATGCACATATTTAAAACAAACGAACCAATTTTAGAACTTCTTGGTGACAGTTTGTTAAAACAATCTAAATTTATTCACTCATATCCACATTGTTGGAGAACAAAAAAACCATTAATATATAGAGCAACAAATCAGTGGTTTATATCTATAGATGATAATCCAGAGGGTAGCGATAAGAGTCTAAGAGATACAGCACTAAAGTCTATAGAAGATGTAAAGTTTTATCCAGCTAGTTCAAAAAATAGATTAAAACCTATGATAGAAGGTCGTCCTGATTGGTGTATTTCAAGACAGAGAAGTTGGGGAGTTCCAATAGCATTCTTTAGAGTAAAAGCCACCAAGGAAGTTATTTTTGATGAAAAAGTTGTAAATTTTATAGCTATGATTTTTGATCAATTTGGAGCTGATGC
>Ga0256837_1001943_pt1 | contig 13485 bp, 13 predicted proteins | sample 4562384metaG_FD_185976 | JGI IMG/M metagenome (GOLD analysis project Ga0256837, IMG submission 185976) | Hydrothermal vent microbial communities from Guaymas Basin, Mexico - 4561-384 | ecosystem: Environmental > Aquatic > Marine > Hydrothermal vents | place: Mexico: Guaymas Basin | collected... | reverse complement strand
AACGTTCCTGCTCGCCCTTATGTGGAATCCCCCAGTGGAGCGGAACTGGGTTATTGTGATGAACCTGCCCCCACCGCTCCCGAGGAAGGTTATCTCTATCACTCCCTCACCTCCGTATCCTCTGCGGACGGTAGGGTTTGGATGGTGGGGTATATAAGCGCTCCGAAACCGGTTTAAGCTCCGGGGAGAAGTAGGGGCGGTGGTTCTGATGGAGTTCGAAGGGGTTCTGAAGGAAGTCGAAGGCCTGAGGGACGAGATGGTAAAGACGCTCGTCGAGCTGATTAAGATTCCGGCCATAAGCCCCGACTACGGTGGTGAGGGCGAATACGACAAGGCCCAGAAGCTTCTTGAGATTATTAAGGACTGGCCCTTCGATAAGGTCGAGGTCTACAACGCCCCCGATGAGAGGGCCAAGAAGGGGGTCAGGCCGAACATATTGGCCTATTACTACGGCGAGAAAGGCGAGGAAAGCGAGAGACTCTGGATTCTCACCCACCTCGACGTCGTTCCGCCCGGGGACCTGAGCAAGTGGACCGTTACGGAACCCTTCAAACCGCTCGTCAAGGACGGCAAGGTCTATGGGCGCGGAAGCGAGGACAACGGGCAGAGTTTGGTTGCTTCGCTTTACGCAATGAAGGCCATGATGAACCTCGGAATAAGGTCGAAGAGGACGGTTATTTTGGCCTTCGTCAGCGACGAGGAAACCGGGAGCAAGTACGGAATCGAATGGTTGATGAGGGAGCACCCGGAGCTCTTCAGGGAAGATGACCTCGTTCTCGTCCCCGACGGTGGAAACGAGGACGGAACGTTCATAGAAGTCGCTGAAAAGGGAATCCTCTGGTTCAAGCTAAGGGTCAGGGGCCAGCAGGTGCACGCCAGCATGCCCGATAAGGGCCTGAACGCACACCGCGTCGCACTTGATTTGGCCTACAACCTCGACAAAAGGCTTCACGAGAAGTACAGCGAGAGGGACGAACTCTTCGAGCCAGCTGAGAGCACCTTCGAGCCGACGATGGGAGGGAATCCAGCAGACAGCCCCAACATAATCCCCGGTGAGCACGAGGTCGTTTTTGACTGCAGGGTTCTGCCGAGGTACAGCCTCGACGATATCCTCAAGGACATCGAGGGCATCGTGGAAGAAGTTAAGGAAAGGCACAGGAAGGAGCTTGACGGGAAGGTTCTCCCAGAAATCGAGGTGGAGATTCTTCAGAGGGCAGACCCGGCCCCGCCGACCGACCCGAAGGGCGAGATAGTGAAACTCCTGAAGGAGGCGATAAAAGAACTCCGCGGAAAGGAAGCCAAGGTCGGTGGAATAGGCGGTGGAACCTTCGCGGCGTTCTTCAGGAGGAAGGGGATTCCAGCGGTTGTCTGGGCGACGCTCGACGAGATGGCACACCAGCCCAACGAGTACGCGAAGATTGACAACATGGTCGAAGACGCCAAGGTAATGGCCTACCTCGCCCTGCGCTGAGCGAAAGCCTTTTCTTTCCAGTTTCCACCTCTTTTCATGCCCCTCTGGAAGGACGGGAAGCTCGGACTGCCGGTAAAGGAAGCAGTAAAGCTCTTTCCGGAGCTGAAGGACTACCTTGACGAGCGAGGAAGGCTCGACTTCTCGAACAGGAAAGCCAGAATACTCTACAACAGGGTGATAGCGAAGGCCCTCTTTGGGCTTGATATCGACTATCACCCGCGTGGACTTGTAACGCCTCCAATATCGCGCTACCTCTTCCTCAAGACGTTTCTCAAGGGAGGAGAAAAGGTTCTGGAGATTGGAACCGGGCACACCGCGATGATGGCGCTTATGGCCGACAAACTCTTCAATTGCGAGGTAACGGCCACGGAGCTGGACGATGAGTTCTTCGAGTACGCGCGGAGGAACATCGAGCGGAACCTCGCCAAGGTCAGGCTAATCAAGAGCAACGGGGGGATAATCCGGGGAGTAGTTCCCGAAGACGAGCGCTTCGACGTAATTTTTTCGGCTCCACCATACTACGAGAGGCCGACGAAGGGAGTTCTCACGGAGGGGGAAGGCGTTGGCGGGGGAAAGTACGGCGAGGCCTTCTCGGTAAAGCTGATAGAGGAAGCGAGGGACTACCTGCGGCCCGGCGGAAGGGTGGCCCTCTTCCTGCCCGACAAAGAACCGCTAATCAGGGCGATATCAGAAAGGGGAAGCGAGCTGGGCTACTCGGTGAGGGACGTTCGGTTTAGAGCTGGAACGAGGTGGAGGCACAGTTTGATATTGGGACTGTGAAGAAGAAAAGCGAAGGGACTCCGACCGTGGGCGTCTCAGCACTTGGCCCTCAGTGGAGGTGCTTTCTCGTCATCGTCCCGAGTTTCAGTGCATATCCTCAACGTAGAGGAAGAGGCACTTAAGGTATTCGGTGTCCTTCGAGGCCATGAGTATCGGGTGGTCAGGGGCCTGAGTCCTGTAGGGCTCAAGCATCTTGAGGAACTTGCCGGCCTTTGCGCCAGCGGCGATTACCATATCCTTGAAGGCCTGCATGTCAACGTGCTGGGAGCAGGAGCATGTTACGAGGATTCCGCCCTCCTTAACGAGCTTCAGGCCGGCGTAGTTCACGTTGAAGTACGCCCTGAGCCCGCGCTGGAGGTCCTTCTCGTGCTGGACGAAAGCTGGAGGGTCGAGGATTACGATGTCGAACTTCTCTCCCTTCCTGAGCATCTCCTCCATCACAGGGAAGGCGGAACCGACGATGAACTTCATTCTGTCTTCAACGCCGTTGAGCCTAGCGTTCTCCTTGGCGGTTTCGATGGCCCGTGGGGACTTATCAACAGCAACCACTTCCTCGGCCCCAGCAACCGCCGCGTGAATCGCAAAGCCTCCTGTGTATGTGAAGACGTCGAGAACCCTCATGCCTGGCTTAACGTACTTCTCAAGGGCTATCCTGTTCTCCCGCTGGTCGAGGAAGAAGCCCGTCTTCTGCCCGCGCATGTCCACGATGAACTTTGCCTTACCTTCTTCGATTATGGTGCGGTACTTCTCCTTGCCGAGCAAAACCCTCTCTATTTCGGGTAAGCCCTCTCTCCTTCTTGAGCGCCCAGTGTTCTTCTCGAAGACGGTCTCTATTTCGGGCTCAACCTCCATTATGGCCTCGGCCAAATCGAGCTTGAAGCGCTCCATACCAACGCTCGAAATCTGGAGGGAGGCTATCTCGTTGAAGCGGTCGACTATCAAGCCCGGAAGATAGTCGGCCTCGCCGTAGACCATTCTGTAAGCCTTGTCGTAGCCGAGAACATTCTTTCTGTACTCGTTGGCCTTCTTAATCCTCTCCTTGAAGAGCTCCTTCGTTATCGGGGTTTCCCTGTCCTTGATGAGCAGTCGGACCATTATGTTCGAGTTGGGGTTGACGAAGCCCCTGCCGAGGAACTTCCCTCCCCTCGTGTAGACCTCGACTATATCTCCGGGTTCAAACTCGCCCTCGGTCCTCACGACACCCTTCTTGAAGACTATCATCGCGCCCTTCCCTATGGCCCTCGCCGCCTGGGCATCAACGATTACCCTCGCCATTCTCACCACCGGAGGGGTTAGAGAAGGGGGTTTAAAAACCTGCCCGGCGATAGGTATTTAACCTCTGGAGCCCTATATTAGAGCGGTGGTTTCTATGCACTTCGACGTTGTAAAGGAGTTCTTGGAAGAGATTGGCGCCGACTGGATTGAGCTCGACGGCGAAGTCCACCTCGAGCCCGAGGTCTTCTATGAGGTTTGGAAATACATCGGCCAGCCCGAGCTGAAGACCTACGTCGTCGAGGACGATGTTGTAGAACCAGGCTCCTACGACCCGCCCGAGATGAAGTACACCGACGTCAAGAAGGTTAAGGTCAAGAAGGTGTACTTCGAGACCCTCGACGGCAAGAGAATCGTGACGGATTACTCCGAGTTCCAGAAGATTATGAAGGAGAAGTCCGCTTGACATTTCATCTTAGCAGAACCGGAAGCATCAGGGAGCCCATGCAGGCCGTTCTCTTCACCCCGAGGAGAACCGCCAGATAGCCAACAATCGAGGAAGCGGTCAGTGCGAGCAGGCCCTGAAGGCCGTCGAAGAGGAGAGCAAGGAGAACCAGAAACGCCAGAAGGGCAAGGTTAATGAAGTGGTACGGGAGCCTTGAGAGGGCACCCGCCAGAAGTCTCGCGAGGGGCTCACCGTAAAGGAGAACTGCAAGGCCCACAAAAAGCGCAACGAGTAGGAACGCCGGGAGGGCTTTGAGGCTCAGGGGCTCCATCAGCGTCACCACTCCGTTTCTTTCCCTTCCCGTTTCAAGGAAGTTGAGGAAGGCGAAGAGGAAGTTGGCGGTGTTGACGGAGTAAACGATTGTCAGGAACGAGCGCTCGTCCCTGGAGGTGAACGAGCCGAGCAGGGCCGCCTGAGATGCCGTGAAGGCCGGGAGGAGGGAAGCCAGCATGCCGAAGAGTGTCCCGAGGAAAGAAAAGAGGACAAGCCTTTTGGGAGTAATCTCAAGCTCCGGACTGCCGGGTTCTATCCTCTTGGTTCCGGCTTGGAGGGAGAAGACTATGACAGGGACGCCGAAGAGCCCGGTGAAGAGCGCATAAAATGGCTCGTTCAGCGGGAGCGAGAGAATAAAAAGACCAAGAAGTCCCGAGAGGAGTACCACGAAGAGCGCATAAACCTTTTTCACGTCCCGCTCCGTGAAGACGAGGAGAAGGATTAGGAGCAGGACGGCGAGCTTTCCAAAAACTGGCCTGTAAAGCGGGGCGAGGAGAATGTAGAGGGGAACCATCGGGAGAAAGAAGATGACAGCCAGAAAGCTCGCGATGAGCGCTATCCTGACAACTTCAAGACCTTTACCGCCGAGCACGAGCCTATGTGCCGGTAAAACGCCGAGGGCGGTTCCTTCGTCTGGAACGCCGAGGAAGGTTGAAGGGATTACATCGAGGAAAGTATGCGTCAGTCCCATGGCGAAGAGGGCAACCGCGCTTAGGCCGAAACCGCGGAGCATTGACGCCAAAGTGTTCACGTGGATTCCAGAGGTTATTCCCGTGAAAGTGCCGAGCAGGAGGCCTAACAGTGCTTCCCGGAGCAAAGGTCCTCACCCGACTGAACTTCAAACGCCGGCTTCCCCCGGTAGGTCGTGAAGAAGCCGTATGCCGTTACGCTCTCGTTTTCAGCCAGAGAGACGCCGAGCCTCGATGGGAGCTTGAGGAGAACTGAACAGGTGCCGTTGGTTACGTTCGCTATCCCAAAGCCGTTCCTGTAAACCTTTACCCAGGCGACCTTTCCCGAGATTCTCGCGAAGGAGCCTTCGTTGAAAGAGCATATCTCGTTGGGCAGCTCTTCCCTCGGCCTCACGACGGAGCAGTTCAAACAGAGCAAACTGGACTTTCTCCTCAGGGCCCCGAAACGAACCGTGTCGCCGGTTCTCGCGCTGAAGCCGTAGAGCTTCAAGCTCGTGCAGTCGAGCTTCAGGTAGCGGGAAGTGGCCTTGACGACGGGACATTCACCGGTGGCTATATCCCCGATTTCCGCCAGATTGAGGGGTTTCTCCTCGGCAGGCCCGAGGACGTTAACGTCGTCGCCAGAATTCACATAGAGGGCGATAGTAGAGTAAAGCCTCACAACGCCGAGGACTTTGACGCGAAGACCCGGTCTGAGGGAGAGGCCGTGGGGGAGGTAAACCCTGAACTCCTCGCTCCCGTTCCAGACCGTTGCGGGGTTGCCGGGGTAGAGAACGACGCCCTCGAGGGGATAGGGCATGCCGTTTCTGGGTTCTCTCAAATAGCTAAGCTCCTTAACATTGAGGGGATAGAACTTCAAGCCGTAGGTCAATCCCCTAAGCCTTACGAGGCTTCCCTTTGAGACGTTGAGTGGGTAAGCGAGGCGAACCCTTGAGGGAGTTAGTAGAATCGGGCCGTTGGAATACCAGTAAGCCCCTTCAACGCTCTCAAGGGGGAACGTCGCGTTTGCAGGAACTACCGAGGAAGCGTCCATCCAGAGACCACGATTGGTTGCTCTGAGCCTGCCCTGAACTGTGTAGGCCTTTCCAAGTTCCAAAGACTTCCCGAGTGCGACCGTGACTGTGCCGTTGTAGAGAACAGAGATGGAGCCGGAAGAATAGACGCAGAGGCCGGTGAAGGAGTCTTTTTCTGGGGAGTAACGGCTAAGCGCAAGGGAAACGAAGAGGAGTGAGGACAATAAAACGATTATCAATAATCGTCTTTGGACCATCGAAAATAGTAAACACGGAGAGCCTTAAAAAATTTTGGGTGTCAGTAGATTTCCCCGCTCGGGTAAACGACTATGCCCTCTTCAGTTATCTCGAAGGGGTACTTCTTCATCGAGTGCCTCGTCTCACGCATCTTCCTGATTAAGAGATAGCGCTTGAGTTCAACCTCCCTCTCGATGAAGTCTAGGAGAATGACACCCCTGGATATGTACTCCTCGACGCCGTACCTGCTGATTTTGCCCCTGCTCGGATCGGGGGCCTCGGTTGTGAGGATTGACGTGACGCCCATCTCAAGGAGTATCGTGTTGAGCTGTAGGAGCATCTCCCTGATTTCCTCTTCCTTCTTGAGGCGGAACGCTATGGAGGGAATGGAGTCTATGACGAGCCTCTTGGCGTTGATTGCCTTAACAACGCGGTAGACGTACCTCAGGAAGTCCTCGGCGTTGAGGTTGCCCTCAAGGACATACTGTTCCTCGGATGGGAGCCCCACGACGGCACTGACACCGTCCACTATTGCTATCTTGCCCTCGCGCTCGTATTTCTCGATGTCCCAACCAAAGGTCCTCATTTCCCTCCTGAGGTCCTGCGCCCTCTCCTCGAGGGTGACTATTACTCCGGGTTCATCATAGAGCTCAACACCCTTGTAAACGAACTGAACCGCGAACGTTGTCTTACCGCTTCCGGTGGGACCGGTTACAAGGACCGTGGTTCCCTCGGGGAATCCTCCCTCAACGAGGTCGTCAAAACCGGGAATCCCGGTCTTGACCCTGCGAACTTGCCACACCTCTCTGGTCATACGAATCACCGTGATGGCTGTTGGAGATAGCTCTTAGTTTACCCGCTATAGCTAATTGATGGTTTGGGGATATAAAACTTTTGGAAGATAACGGAACTAAAGTCCCCTTTGATGGAAGATTTACAACGGTTTACTTATTAAATCGCCAAGGAACACCACAGGGGCGGAAACGTTTTATTGAAAAAAGCAAAGTGGGAGCAAGGTGAAACCATGTCCGACCCCTTTGGAAGGGAGGCGCAGGAACTAATAAGGCGCGAGTTTGGGGACGTTCTGACGCTCCTTGAGAGGATTCCCTCAAGCATAAGCGTGGATGAGGCACTCTCACTCGTCGGTTGGATGCTAAAATCCAATGAGCCCCCGGGAGAGCTCCTCAGAACCGACCCACTCGAGGAGCTCAGGGACCTCTTCCGATTCTACGCCCTGCTCGGGGCGCTGGCGTTCTCCCCCTACGGTATCGAGGCCGAGTTCGTGAAGAAGGCAACAGCAAAGCTCTACCGCGCGAGGATAGAGAGCAAGGGCTCGCTGGAGGGTAGCCTTCTAAGGATTGAGCCGGCGGAGGGAATACCTGAGAGGGACAGGAAGATACTTGAAAGGGCGATGGACAGAAGTCTGCCCGAGGAGGAGAGGGAGAAGCTCAAGCTGAAGTACAGAATGCACCTGAGCGAGTTCCTCAAGCTCTGGGAGGGGTCGCTGAAGGAGGTCTACGTTAGGAAAGGATACGCCTACCTCCGCTGGGACGAAGCGTTAAAGCTCTGGGAGATGGCCTTCGAGAGGCGCTTTGACAGGGCCGTTAGTCTTCTCGCGGATGTCAGGGACGAACTCCCCGGGTTCTATGAGGAGCTTAAAGAGAAGCTTGAAGAGCTCGCAGGAGAGTACTTCAAAGAGAGGCTTGAGAACCTCGGAAGGGTTGGCGCAAAGCCGCTCCGCTTCGACCTCTTCCCGCCGTGCGTTAAGGAGGCCCTCAAGGGCGTCCCCGCTGGAATGAGGAACTACGCGATTACGGTTCTCTTAACGAGCTTCCTGAGCTACGCGCGCATCTGTCCAAATCCGCCAAGGAAGGACGTCCGCGTTAAGGACTGCGTGAGCGATTTAAGGGTCCTCGAGGAGGAGATTTTACCTGTTATCATCGAAGCGGGCAACCGCTGTAAGCCGCCGCTCTTCGAGGACCAGCCCCACGAGATTAAGAACATCTGGTACCATCTCGGCTTCGGATTGACCGATAAGCCAACGCTCGAGGACAGCGGGAACTCAACGTGGTACTTCCCGCCGAACTGCGACAAGATAAGGGCCAACGCTCCCCAGTTATGCAAGCCGGACAAATACTGCAGGGGGGTCAAGAACCCGCTAACGTACTATCTGAGAAGGCTCGCGAGGGAAGAGAGTAGCGAAACCGGTGAAAGGGGTGAGGAAGGTGGTTGAACTGCTCAGAGAGGTTAGCAGGGAGGAAAGGGAGCTCTACTACAAGGGCGAGTGGAAAGCCGAGAGGATTCCAAAGTTCATCATTGATAGCCTTGAAAAACGCGAGTTCGGCTTCGACCACACCGGGGAGGGGCCGAGCGACAGGAAGAACGTATTCGCCGACGTTAGAGATTTGGAGGACTACGTTAAGGCCACCTCACCCTACGCAATCTACACATCGGTTGCGCTCTACCGCGAACCGGCCCAGATGGAGGGCTGGCTCGGGGCGGAGCTCGTCTTCGACATAGACGCCAAGGACCTGCCCCTCAGGAGGTGTATGGACAGGCACCCGAGCGGGCAGGTGTGCCCAATCTGCCTGGAGGACGCCAAAGAGCTTGCGAGGGACACGCTGGTGATTCTCAAGGAGGACTTCGGCTTTGAGGACGTCCACGTTGTTTATTCGGGCAGGGGATACCACATAAGGGTTCTCGACGAGTGGGCACTGAGGCTCGACGCCAAGGCCCGCGAGAGGATTCTAGCCTACATTAGCGCCTCGGAGGAGGTAACCTACGAAGACGTGATGAGCAGGAGGATTATGCTGTCGAGCGGCTACTTCAGGGTCTTCCGCCTTCGCTTCGGCTACTTCATAAAGAGGGCAAACGAGAACCACCTGATGAGCGCAGGGATAAAGAAGGGCCTTGCCAGAAAACTCCTGAGCGATGAGAGCCGAGAGAGAATCGTCAGAAGCTTCGTCGAGAGGGGTTTGCTGGCCTCTTTCCCGAGCGGAGTCGGCTATAAAACGCTGATAAGGCTGTTCTCGATATCGAGCACATTCTCCAAGGCATATTTCGATGGGCGCGTTACCGTTGACGTCAAGAGAATCCTCCGCCTGCCGTCAAGCCTGCACTCCAAGGTCGGGCTAATAACGACCTACATCGGCCCCGATGAAAGGAAACTCGAGAAGTTCAACCCCTTCAGGGACGCCGTGCCTGAGTTCAGGAAGGAGGAAGTGAAGGAAGCGTACGAGGAGTGGGAGAGCTCGCTATGAACCGGGGAAAGGCTCAGATAGCGCTCGCGATGCTTATATGGGGGAGCGTCGGGATATTCGGCAGGCTCTCCGGACTTCCCGGCCTGGGAGTAGCCTTCGCAAGGGTTTCGCTTGGAGCGCTCGTCCTCCTCCCAATCCTCGGCTTCAGAGGAAAGCTCGGAAACGCTTTGGGAGAGCTGAGGAAGAGGCCTTACCACCTGCTCGCGCTCGGAACGGTCTTAGCTTTGAACTGGGTCTTCCTCTTCACGGCCTTCGACTACACAACCATAGCGAACGCAGTTCTCGTTTACTACACCGCGCCGGTTTTAGCTACGCTGATTTCATGGCGTTTCCTCGGGGAGAAGCTCGACGCGGGAAAGGTTCTGAGCCTTGCCGTAGCCTTCACGGGACTGCTCCTCATAGCCTCGTCCCAGAGAATCAGCCTCTCCGACAGGGACTTCATAGGAATCGTGTTCGCGTTTTTAGGGGCGCTCTTCTACGCCCTGATTCCGAACCTCGGCAGGTTCCTGAGGGGCGTTGACGGTGAAAGTTTGACATTCCTCCAGCTGGCGGTAGCTTCTGCCGTTTTAGTCCCATTCGTGGCCGTTGAAAACGTCGGAAACCCGGTCTGGTGGGCAATAGCGGTTCTCGTCCTCGTGCATACTGTTTTAGCTCTCTACCTTTACATGGACGGGCTGAAGAATGTGGAGGTCAAAGACGCCGCTTTGCTCAGCTACCTCGACCCGCTGAGCGCGATAGTTTACGCGTTCTTGGTCTTCGGAGAATTGCCAGGTGTGAAAACAGTAATAGGTGGCGCTCTCATTCTGCTCGCTTCATCTATTGATTTGGCGAGGGGGTCGTAGCCCGCCTTCTGTGTCAAGGGGGCATTCGACTGAGCGGCCTACCACGGGGCTCGCACCGGGAACTCATCACCCCAGCTACGGCCTTGCACCCCGCGGGACGGCCGTTTCACCGCATCCCCCGGGATTGTCTGCGGGTTAGCTCGGTGCCCGTCGCCGGGCCCTTCGCACGCGTCATCCACATCCCCCGGGGGCCGTGTCGTTTCTGCGCCGTTGCCCTCCCTCTCGGGAGGTGCCTTGCGGCACCGCGGCCCCGGTGCGGTGGGCGGAACTTCCTCGGGAGTGCCCCGAGAGCCCCCGACCCCCTCGCCGTGAGGGGGTAGAAAAGGGAGGATAAAAAGGTTTGGTCACTTCTTTTTGGGCAGGGAGTCCCTTTCATGGAACTTCGGCGGTTTCGGCCTCTTGAACCTCCCGAGCGGTGAGCGACGCTTCGGAGCTTTCCGGGTTCTCCTCTTCTTGGGCTGGTTCTGGTAGTATAACACAATCGCAACGGCCACTACGATGAGTATCCCCACAACGGGCCACCACGGGAAGCCCTTGCCGTTGGCTTCACCCGTCGTTGAGGTTGTGTTAGACGGCAGGGTTGTGGACGTGGTTGTCGGGGTCTGCGTCGGGGACGGCTTGGGCTTCGGGGCCGGAACCCAGAGGCTACCCTCCTTGACGCTGACCCTTCCAAGGGCGTTGAGCTTGAATGAGTATGTAACGTTGACGCCCTTTGGAACGTTAAACCTGAATGAAAGCTCCTTTTTGCCAGGGGAAATAGTTACGTCAAGGACGTCAGCGTAGAGGGAAGTTCCGTTGGCGAGAACCTTGTACTCGAGCGTTCCGCCGACCGCTTCTGGAGTCGGGTTCAGGAGCAGGACGTTAACCTCAAGCGTCGAGTTCAGTAACTTTGCACTCAGGGACCCTATTGAGGGCGGAGCATAAACGGTGTAGTGAACGGTATCGTTTCCTCCGGAGCGACCGTGAACGGAGAGACCAATAACGGCGGAGACGTTTCCTGGCTTAGATGTGGGAAGAGACAGCTGAACCACACTAGTACCCGGGGAGAGAGTTATCTCCCGAGTTTTGGCAGCAAATGATTTTGTGCCGTTGATTACGGCAACGCAGGAAATCGTGGCGTTTATGTCCCTTTCGGAAATGATGGTGACGTACGCCTTCAGTGTGTCGTTAAGCAGGACGCTCTCCTTCTCAACAGAGACGCCAACGAGCCTGACACCGAGTGAAACCGCAAACTTCTTGGTGTAGGTGTAACTCTGGTCCCCGTATGAAACGCGGTAGATTAAGGTGTAGTTACCCTCCGGATAGTTCCACCCAACAGGCAGAGATAGCCTTATCAGTGTGTCCCCAGGCGGAATTGTCACGTTTTTGGAAACAACGGAGTAGTTATTGCTCCCCAGGAGAAGGGCAGAGAAAACGTTCACGGTAGCGTTGAAGTGGCCGATGTTAATCACATGGGAGTAAACGGTAACGCTCTCCCCCAGGAAAACGTAGGGGACATCGCCCCGACCAGGGACGTAGGAGTAGGCACTCGTAAAGGTAAGGGGTGAAGCGAGAACTTCAACCGGAACCTTGGCCTTCAGGATGTAAACGTCTCCCGAGTAAGTTGCTATGAATCGAAGGTAGAGCGTGTAGTTGCCCGGAAGGACGTCCTTTGATACGGTAAGGTTGTATTTTACCGTCTTGTTCTGACCCCTGCCCCAGTTGGGAAAAACCCTCGGGAACATCGTGAAGTTGAATCCCTCAACGCGGTTTCCGTTTGTGTCCTCCACCCAGAAGCCCTGATAGCTGACGACAGAGTAAATTACACCCGCATTGTTCGTCAGGAGAAGCGTTCCTTCGCTGTAGTCGCCTCTCACAACGGTTATCGAACCCGCCACTGATATAGTTCCAAACTGGGCGCTTGTAAACGGAATGAACATCGAAACTAGTATGATAGCGATGAGCAGTAGTGCCCGCCTCACAATCACCACCCCAGACAATAAGGCGCCCTCGAATTTAAACTTACCCATTAAAAGTCAGCTGTGCACTATGGCACGGTACAGCAGGAACAGACCAGTAGCCACGAGAAACACGGAGAACGCTAGATAGAAGCGGTAGAGTTCCAGACCGGAGAAGTGCTCCCTGGCTACGAGGGCTATAGCAAGAAGCATCACCCCATAGAGGAGGGCAAAGATTCCAAGGGCGAGCGACGTCTTTATGCCGAGGAGCACGAGGATTCCAAAGACCGCCCCGGCGAAAACCGTGACGTGGGGAACCGTAAAGGCGAGGTAGTTGAGGAAAACACGATTATCGTCCATACCCATCACTCCGCTATGAAGGCGTAGGTTGTAGTCGTCGGTAGCTCCCGCCTCACCTTAGGGAGCAGGTACCTCGGGTAGAGCCTCTCCTCGGGCTCGTCGAGGGGGTCGTAAGAGCCAAGGAGCCTGTCTATCACCTTGACCGCGACCCTTCCCCTGACCCTGAAGTAGCCCCTGAAGTCGCTGACTATCTCAAGGACTATCGGGAGGAGCAGTTTCTCCTCGTCGCCGGGGTCAAGAAGGCCCTTAATTCTCTCGAGCTCTGCCTTTCGGAAGGAATGCCTGCTCCCGTCCCTCAGCCTGACGGAGGGCTCATCCGAGGCAAGCAACTGAACCAGGGTTGGCCTCTTCGCCGGAAGGTGGCTGTTTATGCGGTAGATTTCTCTCAGGAGGGCGTTTTCGGGGTTCATACGGGTGTCAATTCGAGCCGAGGCAGATAAACGTTATTTAACACGTTCTCGTCAAAAAATCCAAAATTAAGCAAGGAAATAGACCTGTTCACGTCAAAACGATAACACCCATAGGCCGTTTTTCGTCAGGTGTTCAAAAATTCATGAGAAAGGGTTAATTAGAGGTGTATGTTCAGCATGTGGCGGAAATAATTGAATGTTCAAGCAATAAGGTGATGAAAAAATGAACGAAAGTGCAAAACTCATCGGAATCAGCCCCAAGGGCCCGAGGTTCCTCCAGCTCATATTCGTGGATATAAACGGCATCCCAAAGGGGATGGAGGTTCCGATAGAGAGATACGAAGAGGTAATCGAAGAGGGCATAGCCTTCGACGGCTCCTCGATTCCCGGGTTCCAGGGCATAGAGGACAGCGACCTCATATTCAAGGCTGACTCAAGCACCTACGCAGAGGTCCCCTGGGAGGGCATAGCACGGGTCTACGGCTACATCTACAAG
>Ga0256837_1001942_pt1 | contig 13485 bp, 17 predicted proteins | sample 4562384metaG_FD_185976 | JGI IMG/M metagenome (GOLD analysis project Ga0256837, IMG submission 185976) | Hydrothermal vent microbial communities from Guaymas Basin, Mexico - 4561-384 | ecosystem: Environmental > Aquatic > Marine > Hydrothermal vents | place: Mexico: Guaymas Basin | collected... | reverse complement strand
AAGGTGAAAGATAAAAGGGTCGAGCGAATCGGGAAGGGCCTTAAGGACTGGGACGCGGTTGATACAGGCTTCTTCGTCCTCGACGACGGGATTTTCGATGTAACGGAGGGGCTTGAAAACGAGAGGGACGGTGATTACTCACTCAGCGAGGTCGTCGAGCGGGCTAAGCTTCCCGTTACCTTCGTCGACGGCCTCGGCTGGACCGACGTGGACACGCCGGAGGAGCTCAAGAGGGCCCGAAAGATGCTCGTCTTCACGGCCGTTAAGGGGACCGGCGACGGGTTCATCAGCAGACACCTCAACAGGAAAATCTCGACGAGAATCAGCTACCTCCTCGTTGAGAGGGTCACTCCAAACCAGATGACGGTCGTCACGTTCGCCCTCGGCGTGCTCTCGGCCTTCCTAACGCTCGTCAGCCTGCCTTTAGCTGGAATCCTCTACCAGCTGAGCTCAATACTCGACGGCGTTGACGGCGAGCTCGCGAGGGCCCAGCTGAGGACGAGCAGGCTCGGTGGCTACGTGGATTCCATCCTCGACCGCTACGTTGACGGCTCTTTCCTCGCGCTCTTAGCTTACTCGGCCCTGAAAGAGCCCCTCTGGTATCTGGTCGCGCTCTTAGCTCTGCTCGGTTCGGTCATGGTGAGCTACTCGACCGAGCGCTTTAAGGGGGCCTTCTGCAGGGACGCATATCGGGAAGTTCCAGCTCTCAGAAAGCTCCCCGGAAAGAGGGACGAGAGGGTCTTCCTGACGATGCTGTTCCTGCTCGTTCCTTCAAGTCTATCCGTTAGGGCACTCTTCGCGCTCCTCGCAGTCCTGACGAACCTCCGCGTCGGGGTGACGGTTTACCTCATATCCAGAAAGGTTTCGCGACCAAAAACTATTTAACTACTATAAAATATTTGAGAACAACGAAAAGGAGGTGGGTGAAATGGTCAGGGTTGTTATACTCGGCCAGGGATACGTTGCAAGCGTATTCGCGAGCGGTCTTGAGAAGATAAAGGCTGGAAAGATGGAGCCCTACGGCGTCCCGCTGGCTGACGAGCTCCCGATTAAGATTAAGGACATCGAAATCGTTGGTTCCTACGACGTTGACAAGGCCAAGGTCGGAAAGGACCTCTACGAGGTCGTCAAGGCCTATGACCCCGAGGCCCCGGAGAGCCTCAAGGGAATCACCGTCAGGAAGGGAATACACCTTGGAAGCCTCAGGAACCTCCCGCTCGAAGCGACGGGCCTCGACGACGAGATGACCCTCAGCGAGGCCGTTGAGCACCTCGTCAGCGAGTGGAAGGAGCTCAAGCCCGACGTCTTCGTTAACGTCTGCACCACCGAGGCCTTCGTCCCCTTCGAGAAGAAGGAGGAGCTTGAGAAGGCCATCGCCGAGGACAGGAAGGACAGGGTCACGGCTACTCAGGTCTACGTCTACGCCGCCGCCAAGTACGCCAAGGAGGTCGGCAGTGCGGCATTCGTCAACGCGATTCCCACCCTCATCGCCAACGACCCGGCCTTCGTCGAGCTCGCTAAGGAGAGCAACCTCGTTATCTTTGGCGACGACGGAGCCACCGGCGCCACCCCGCTTACCGCCGACGTCCTCGCGCACCTCGCCCAGAGGAACCGCTACGTCCTCGACATCGCCCAGTTCAACATCGGCGGAAACAACGACTTCCTTGCCCTGACCGACAAGGAGCGCAACAAGAGCAAGGAGTTCACCAAGAGCTCCATCGTCAAAGACCTCCTCGGCTACGACGCCCCGCACTACATCAAGCCGACCGGCTTCCTCGAGCCTCTCGGTGACAAGAAGTTCATCGCCATGCACATCGAGTACGTCTCATTCAACGGCGCCCACGACGAGCTCGTCATCACTGGCAGGATAAACGACAGCCCTGCTTTGGCTGGTCTGCTCGTCGACCTTGTCAGGCTCGGAAAGATTGCCGTCGAGAAGAAGGCCTTCGGAACCGTTTACGAGGTCAACGCCTTCTACATGAAGAACCCCGGCCCGAAGGAGATGCCCAACATCCCGCGCATCATAGCCCACGAGAAGATGCGCATCTGGGCCGGACTCAAGCCGAGATGGCTCTGACGGCAAGCTTTTAACTCTCTTTTCCTACTTTTCTCGGTGGGTGAGAATGAGCTGGAAGAGGGGAGCGTATCCTGAGTTCACGATTGAAGACGCGGTTGCGGTTCTGTTCCTGATGAAGAATCCCGTCGGAAGAAAGACGATTTCAGAGCTCATTGACCTTGGTGAGGGGAGCGTTAGAACGCTTTTGAGAAAGCTTTCAAGGATGGAGCTCATAGAGTCCTCCCAGAGGGGTCACGTCCTCAGCGATAGGGGGCGGGAGCTCGTTGAGAGGCTTTCGCAGGCTTTTTCGGAGGTTCACGCGGTTGGGAAGGTCGAGGGCTTCCCTGCCTACGCCCTAATCGTAAAGGACCCCCCTGAGTTCAAGAGCATCGAGCTTCGTGACGAGGCAATAAGATTCTTCGCCAAGGGTGCCATGATTCTCGTCGTTAAAAACGGAGAGGTAGTTTTTCCAGAGGACGGCAGGCCCCTTAGGGAGACCATGCCCGAGCTGGCGGAAAAGCTCTCCGTTCTTGGGCCGGAAGAAGGGGATATGGTCATCGTCACGTGGGCCGAGAACCCGGCCGATGCCATGAAGAGCGCCTACCACGTGGCGGTTTTCCTCAAGGACGTGCCGGAGGAGATAAAGTCACTCGTGAGGTGAGCCGATGGCCGAGAGCAGGCTTATACTCGCCCTTGACGTCTACGAGCGCGAGAGGGCCCTTGAGATAGCCCGCGAAACAGCGGCCTACCTCTGGGCGATTAAGGTGAACTGGCCCCTCATCATCGGTTCCGGACTGGACATAATCCCCGAACTCAAAGAGGAGACCGGCCTCCCGGTCATAGCTGACCTAAAGCTCGCGGACATTCCAAACACCAACCGGTTGATAGCGGGGAAGGTTTTCGAGGCCGGGGCGGATTACATCATAGTGCACGGTTTCGTCGGGAGCGACAGCGTTGAGGCGGTTATGGAGCTTGGAAAGACGATAATCGTCGTCGAGATGAGCCACCCCGGTGCGAGGGAGTTCATCCAGCCGGTAACGGATAGGCTGATAGAGCTCGCCAACCGGCTCGAGCCCTTCGGGGTCATAGCCCCCGCCACGAGGCCCGAGAGGGTAGCGTATATCCGCTCGAAGCTCAAACCGGGAATCAAAATCCTGACTCCCGGAGTCGGGGCGCAGGGCGGAAAGGCGGGCGAGGTTTTAAAGGCCGGCGCCGACTACATCATCGTGGGCCGTTCGATTTACGCGAGCGATAACCCGGAGGAAAGCGCGAGACGGATTTACGAGGAGGTGAGAGCGTGGAGCTGAAGGTCAAGCACCCCCTCAGCAAGAAGGAGGTAAAGGCCATAATCCGCGAGATGGCCGAGATTTTCGGCGAGGAGATAGCCGGGAAGATGCTGAGCAAGAAGGACCGCGTTGAGGTCGCCGAGTTCGACAAGACCACCGAAATCCTTCTCGTCAATGGAAAGCCCTTCTTCATACGGAGAAAGGGTCTGATTTTTCCGCTCGTCATAGCGCTCTACGAGCTGTCCAACGAGGAAGACCTGAGGAAGTGGCCGAGACGCGTTGTCGTTGACGAGGGAGCGGTTCCATACATCATCAACGGCGCCGACGTCATGGCCGCGGGCATAGTTGACGCCGACGAGAACATCAAGGAAGGCGACTTCGTCTTCGTCGTTGAAGAGCAGTACGGAAGGCCCCTCGCCATCGGAATAGCCCTGATGACCGGTAAGGCGATGAAGGAGAAGCCCAAGGGGAAGGCAGTGAAGAACATCCACCACGCCAAGGATAAAATCTGGAACGTCACGGTGGGATGAGATGAGTGAACCATCGAGGGGCAAGAAAATCCGCGTTCTTGTCGGTGGCGTCTTTGACATCCTCCACGTCGGTCACATCCACTTTTTGAAGCAGGCGAAAGAGCTGGGCGACGAGCTGGTTGTCATAGTCGCTCACGATGAGACCGTCAGGAGGAACAAGCGGAGGAACCCGATAAATCCGGCAGAGGACAGGGCGGAACTGCTGAGGGCGATAAAATACGTGGACGAGGTTTACATCGGCTCGCCCGGCGGGATAGACTTCGAACTCGTGAAGCGCATAGACCCGGACGTTATAGCAATCGGTCCGGACCAGAACTTCAACTGCGAGAAGCTCAAGGAGGAGCTGCGGAGGCACGGAATAGAGGCCGAGGTTATACGGGTTCCCTACCTTTACAAGAGCGACCGAGCGAAGACGAGCAAGATAATAAGGAGAATAGTCGAGGAATTCTGCGAGTGATTTGACGGCTTATTTTACCGCTGATTTGACCTCACCCGGGGTGGGGCCCTGAGTTCAAGGTCTCAGTTTTGAGATGTAATCGCGAAGGAACTCGGGGTCCTCCCTCTTCACGGCGCTTAAAAGTTCCTCGAACTTCTTCTCCCCGAGGGCGAGGCGGAGGTAGTAGTAGAGGTTGACGGCGTCTTCAACGATGGCGCTCTGCCTTCTCCCTTCCTCGGCGTAGAGTTGAATGAGCTTCATGTTCATGTCCCTGCTGACGTAGAGCGTTTTCTGCATCTTCTCCTTCTTCAGGTTGCGCTCCTTCTTGGGCTTACTCGGCTTCGTGAGCTCGTCTATCGAGCCGTCAAAGAGCTTTGGAATTTTATCCCTCGGCAATCCCAACCACCTCTTTCGCGAGCTTTAGGAAGGCCTTCGCGGCGCGACTCTTGCCGTCGAACTCGAATATGCTCTTACCCTCACTCTGGGCTTTCTCAAGGGCTATCGCCTTCGGAATCGTCGTGAGTATCGGTGCGTCCGGGTAGGTCTCCTTGAGCTCCCTGAGGCGGAGCTTCGGCACCTTGGTCTGCTTGGTGAACTTGTTGGGGACCAGTCCGAGCAGTTTAAGGTTCTCATTAGTTTCTTCGCGAATCATCCTCATGAGGTTGAACATGAGCTGCATCCCTATGACGCCGAAGTAGCTGAGCTCGAGCGGGATGAGCACGTAGTCTGAAGCGGTGAGCGAGTTGACGAGGAAGATTCCCATGCTCGGTGGGTTGTCTATTAAAACGTAGTCGTAGTCCGGTAGAACTGGCAGTAGAGCCTTCTCAAGCCTCCTCTCGCGGTTATAGGCGTTGATTATCTCGATTTCCTTTGCAGAGAGGTTCAGGTGGCTCGGAATGAGGTCGAGGTTTTCCCGGACGCTTATCAGGCTCTCGTCGATTTCGCTTTCCCTCGTCATGAGCGTTCCGACATGTCTTTCGGCGTAGTCGAGAACCCTCATTCCGATTAAACCAAAGGTCAGGTTGAACTGCGGGTCAACGTCAACGAGCAGGACGCGTTTTCCCATATCGGCCAGTGCGTAGCCGAGGTTCATCGTCAGGGTCGTCTTCCCGACTCCCCCCTTCTGATTGGCAACGCTGATTACCACTGCCATGGTTTTCACCCGAATGAGTTAAAAGAGTCAGGAAAGGTCCTCGAAGTCGTCAAGGACCCTGCTCACGTAGGGTGGAAGTCCGCCCTTCGGTTCCTCCCTCCTGGCTATGGTCTTGTAGAGCTTGTCCTCGAAGGACTCAAAGGTCTTCTTGGGCTTTGCGGGCAGGAGGGACTCCTTTGGTGCGAGCTGGAGTGCCGTTTCGCCTCCGAGAATGTGCGGACTCTTGACGCCGGTCATTATCACCATGGCCCTGACCATCTTGCCCATATCCTCGTCAATTCTGGCTCCCCACTTGATTTCGCTCTTCTCGCCAAGCTTCTCGTAGACGATATTCATTGCCTCGTTAATCTCGCCAAGGCTGACGTCCGGACCAACGGTGAAGTGGACGAGGGCCTTCTCACCGCTTCCGTACTCAACGTCGAGGAGCTTGTTCTGAAGGGCGTTCTTGACGGCATCGACTGCCCTGTTGCTCGAATCGCTCTCACCTATTCCAATCAAAGCCGCTCCACCGTTCTTCATGACGCTGTAAACGTCCGCGAAGTCGATGTTCACCATCGACGGAAGCTTAATCGTCTCGGTTATGCCCTTGACCATCCTGGCTATTATCTCGTCGGCGAAGCGGAAGGCCGCGTTTATCGGCAACTTGGGAACGAGCTGGAGGAGCTTGTCGTTCTCGATTATCACAACGGTGTCCGAGTAGTAGAGGAGCGCCTTTATTCCCGCCTTGGCCTTCTCAATCCTCAGCTTGCCCTCGTTTTTGAAGGGGAACGTTACAACGCTCACGACGAGGGGCTCTCTAAACCTACCGTTGTGCCTGGCGCGCTCCTTGATGACCCTCGCCACAACAGGTGCCGCACCGGTTCCGGTTCCGTTGCCCATTCCAGCGGTTATGAAGACGAGGTCAGCGTCGCCGATGGTCTCGGCAATCTCGTGGGCGCTCGCCTCGGCCGCGCGGTAGCCTATCTCGGGGTCTCCACCAGAGCCCTTACCCTGCGTTATCTCCTTACCGAGGAGGAGTTTTTTATGGGCCTTCGCGTGCTTCAGCGCCTGCGCGTCGGTGTTCATCGCTATGAGCTCTGCCCCCTGGACGCCGAGCTCGTACAGGCGAGTTATGGTGTTGTTACCGGAGCCACCAACACCAACTATAACAATCTTTATCAGGTCGTCGTCATCTTCTATGAGGCTCTCTTCCATCCTTGGCTTCTTTGGCTCGTCGTCAAGGTCTATCTTTATTCCCGCCTGCTCAAGCAGTTTAAACACCATCGCCCCAACCCCCAGCGTTGAGTGTGAGCTGATTTTATTCCTTATTTTAGGTCTTATTCGAGCGGCTTATTTTATAATGTAGTCAGGCGTTGAGCGGTTTTCAGTCTCAAGGCGGTACAGTTCCTTTTTCAAAAGCTCACGAATGGCCTCTCGGATGATTTCACTTCTGTTGGGATAGACACCCTTCTTAACAAGCTGGTCCATAGCGTTTATGAGGCCCTGTGGAAGTTGGACACTTATGATTCTCATCCTGCTCATTCCTGCACCACCACGTCCATTGAGCCGCTGGGATAGGTAGTGATTAATTAGTTAAATACTTTGTGCTTCTGTGTTAATATTTCTATATTATCTTCTTCAAAAATTTTTTGAAAAACCCTTTTAAGGTAGTGGTCTAAACGAAAAGACGGTGGTTCGGAAGTGATTCGCGTAACGGAGAGGGTCTTCATTGCAAGGGTCTCGGTTCGAAACGTTGAGGAGGTCATCCCTTACCTTGGGGGGAACGTTCAGATGGTCAATACTGGCTGTTGGAAGGCCGTTGCCTTCGCGTCGATACTCGCTCTTAGGGCATTTGAGCGGGGAACTAACCACGCGAAGACCCTCGGTGGAGAACTGCTCCTCCGCCTCGCCGGAACGCTCCAGATTAAGGACGCTATACGGGAGGTCGGTGCAAAGCCGGGCGAGAACTTCCTGGTGGTCTTCGGGAGTGAGGATGACGCGAGGAGGGTCCTTGAGGAACTGGGGCTGGAAGAGCTTCCCATCGGTGAGTGTCCCGAGGAGATTGCGAAAACTTTTTTTGAAAAATCCGCACTTGTCGAAGTTTTGTAGAAAAAATCACCTTTTTTCCAGCTTGGTTTGAGGATAAATTTATATATGAGCCCCTGCAGACCCCCGCAGTGCCCGGGGGGATGAGGAATGCGCTACAAGAAGAGAAAATACTTCCTCGCCGGAAGGATAAACATAATCCAGCGCTCGAAGATTAGGGAGCTCTTCGAGAAGGCCTCGAAGATGGCAAACGTTATCTCCCTCGGAATCGGCGAGCCCGATTTTGACACGCCCGAGGTGATTAAGGACGCCGCGAAGAGGGCCCTCGATGAGGGCTACACGCACTACACGCCCAACGCAGGTATTCCCGAGTTTAGGGAGGCCATAGCCGAGTACTACAAGGACTTCTACAATGTTGATGTTGATATTGACAACATTCTCGTCACCGCTGGTGCTTATGAGGCTACCTACCTGGCATTCCAGAGTATCCTCGAGCAGGGCGATGACGTTATCATCCCGGACCCGGCCTTCGTTTGCTACGTGGAAGACGCTAAGATAGCCGAGGCAGGAATCATCAGGATTCCCCTCCGCGAGGAGCACAAGTTCCGCCTCAACCCTGATGAACTCGTCGAGGCGATAACGAAGAGGACGAGGATGATTGTCATCAACTACCCCAACAACCCGACTGGAGCCGTTATGAAAAAATCCGTCGTCAAGGCTATAGCAGACATAGCCCAGGACTACAACCTTTACATCCTCAGTGACGAACCTTATGAGCACTTCATCTACGAGGGAGCTAAGCACTATCCGATGATTAAGTACGCTCCGGACAACACAATTCTCGCGAACTCCTTCTCGAAGACCTTCGCCATGACCGGATGGCGCCTTGGATTCGCCATAGCCCCGAAGCAGGTCATCAGGGATATGATTAAGCTCCACGCCTACGTCATCGGTAACGTTACGTCGTTCGTCCAGATTGCGGGAATAACAGCACTTCGCGATAAGAGGAGCTGGGAAGCCGTTGAGAGGATGAGACAGGTCTACGACGAAAGAAGGAGGCTCGTCCTCAAGTACCTCAACGAGATGCCACACATACAGCCCTTCAAGCCCAAGGGAGCGTTCTACATATGGGTCAAGATTGACCCCGAGCTCGACATGACTAGCGAGGACTTCGCGGACTGGCTCCTTGACAACGCGCGCGTTGTGGTCATTCCGGGAACTGCCTTTGGAAAGCAGGGTGAGGGATGGGTCAGGATAAGCTACGCGACCGAGAAGGACAAGCTCATCGAGGCGATGGAGAGAATGAAAGAGGCACTCTCCAAGCTGTGAGGTGGTTCGATGGAAAATCTCATCGCCGTTTTCGTTGCCATCTTTTTGGCCGAGCTCGGGGATAAGACACAGCTGACGACGATAGCCTTCGCCTCTAAGTACGGCTGGAAAACTGCTTTTATCGGTGCAATCCTTGGCCTCGCGGCCGTTAACCTCATTGGTGCCCTTCTGGGCGACGTCATCGGGGACGTCCTCCCGATGGAACTGATACACAAAGGCGCCGGGTTGCTCTTCATAGTCTTCGGCGTCCTGATGCTGCTTGGAAAACTCTAGGGGTGGTTGTCATGGACAAGAGGTGGTCAACGGTATTGATTAACACACTTCTCGTTGCTTCGGGCTTTGGAACGATGCACATGCTCGAGAAGTTCAAGAACGCGGTTTTGACGCACTACGGCATCACTGAGGCAATGATGGGCTATCAGCAGACCGCTTACGTCGTCGGTCTCTTTGTCGCGTTCCTCCTCGGCGGAACGAGCCTCTTCAAGGGCTCCTTCAAGAGGAGCGTGGCTTTAATCGTCAGCTTCGCCGCAATTCCGCAGTTCCTGATTCCCTTCATGCCCAGCTGGTGGGGTGTGGTTGCGCTCCGCTTCTTCCAGGGCTTTATCGTCGCTCTCATAGCGGTGTTCAGCAACCAGATTGGAAGGCTATTCGTAGCCGAAAGGCCCTTTGCCAAGGGTGTAATCCTGTCCGGAATCTTCTGGGGTGGAATCTACGGCATAAATCTCGCCAAGTGGGCAGGTGGAAGCGACGCGAGCTGGTCATCGGTTACCCAGGCGTTCCTAATCTCGGCCGTACTCATGTACGTCATGCTCGCAATCTGGTGGCTCTTCGTCGAGGACTTCGAGATTCCCAAGGAGAAGCACTCCTCGGGGGTCAACGTCTGGAAGATGCCCTTCACATGGGTCTTCGGTTTCACCTTCTTCCCGGCCCTGTGGATTATCTTCACCCTCGGTTCGTTTACGCTCCACAACGTGGAGTTCAGCGACTCCCAGGTGGCGAACCTCGTTATGACCCTTGAGGTCTCGATGGGTCTCTGGTCAATAATCATGGGCTACCTCGGCTACCGCCTCTCGGTTAAGAACACCAGCAACCGCGGTCTGTTCAAGGCCATCGTCAGCGTCATGACTCTCTCATACGCGGTAACCTTCGTGGGACTCTTCCTCGTCTGGAAGGCCATAAGCGCAAACGACTACACCCTCGCGCTCCTCGGAATAGCAATAACCGGAATCGTCCAGGGAACGGGTCCGGCCTTCTGGACCACCGCCCCAGCGGCCTACCCGAAGGAAATATACCCCGAGGCCAGCTTCGCCCTTGGACTCATCTCGAACTCAGCGAACGCGGTCGCTCCCAACGTCATGTTCGTCCTCGTGAAAAGCGTCACGACGGGGATGATAATCTACCTCGGCATGGCCCTGCTTGGAATACTCCTCCTGCTGGCCTCGAGCAGGATGAAGCTCCCGGTCGAGGAGCTCTCTTAACTCCTTTTTCTTATCACGTGGATGTCCCTGACCAAGCGATGCCTCTCCTCGTAGTCGAGGTGCCTCGACAGAACCTCGAAGCCCAGCTTCCCGAGCCATCTCCGCTCCTTCCGGTAGATGCTCCCGTCCCTCAGCCTGTATGCGGGGAAGACGAAGACGGCCCTCCCGTTCCTCTTTAGGACGTCTGAGAAGCTCTCGAAGACCGAAAAGTACAGCCTGTCCAGCTCGTTGGCAAGCTTTATCGCCTCTCCCCTGCTCGGGTTCCTCTTCAGGGGCTTCCCGAGGTAGGGCTCGGTAACTATCGCGTCAAAGCGCTCGCAGAAACAGCGCTTCAGCTTCCTTGCGTCGCAGACCTCTATCCTCGCTGAGTTTTTGAGCCTGAACTCCCGCCTGAGCCACTCGATGTTCCGCCTCGCTTCCCTCACCCTTTCATGGTCTCTGTCGCTCCCGTAAGCGGGCAACCCCTGGAGGACGAACTCCTGAAGGACCGTTCCGATACCGCAGAATGGGTCGAGGAAGAGGCCCTTCCTCACTTCGGTGAGGTTCACCATTATCCTGGCAAGCCTCGGTGGAATCGAGAGGATTGGCCTCTGAACTGGTCTTTCCACGTCGAGTTTCTTCAGCTCGAAGGGGTCGGTAACCTTAACCGTCTCGCCCACGAGGAAGCTCCCGTCGTCGCGGAACAGGAAAACGATGTCCTTAACCTCTGGGAAGCCCTTCAGAATCAGCTCTGCCGGCATGGAGTAAACCTTAGCGGGCTTGAAGAACTTGGCGGGGCCTTCCCTTTTGAACTCCCTCTTTACGGCGCTTCCCAGCTTCCGCCAGAGCCTCCAGTCGTCCCTTCCGTAGAGGCTGACAGTGAAGAGCCTGACATATTCAAGGTCTCTTATCGCTTCCTCGCCCTCGCCGACGATTCTGACCAGCTTGAGCGACCCTCCGAGCCAGCGAAAGTGCCTCTCTATCAAAGGCTTTGACTCGAAAACAATCCAGTTTTTTCCTTCCTCGATAGGTTTGACTTTTAGACCAAAACGTCTCGCGAAGGAGAAGAATTCCGCCTTTCCCAGCTCCGGATTCTTGCCTAATATTACTCCATACATGGATTGCGCTTTGGGTAAGCTTTTAAAAAGCTTCCGAGTAATTCAAACAAGCTTGAGTCGGTGGTTGCAATGCTTGTTGTCGAGGTGCTCGAATCAGCGGGGGGTATTCCGGACCCCTACGTCAGAACCGTTACCTACGCGAGGATAGGCGAGGAGCTCGCGAGGAAGGGCCATCCCCTCTACAAGCGCGCCTTTCTCAGCGCCTTTGAGTCGCTGACTTCGATAGATGACCCGTTCAAAATGCTCAAGGCCCTGCTCTCAATCGGTGTCTCCCTGGGCAGGGCGAGGATTAAGGCGTATCGGAAGGTATTCGCAAGGGTCTTCTCGGAGTCCCGGGATTTGAGCCCTCCCCAGCGGGACGAACTCCTCAAAACGGCCTCCCTGGCACTTCTAAGCCTTGGAGACGTTGGGGAAGCGATAACCTTCGCTGTCGAGATATCCGACGCTAAGCTCAGGCAGTCAACGCTCGTTTCCCTCGTCAGGGGAATCTCGCGCTCCCTTGAGGTGAACCCGATTAAGACGGCATACAGGCTTAGGAAGATACGGCTGGCCCTTGAGTACATCACGGACGAACCATATCGCTCGAAGGCGCTCCTTGAGCTCTCAAAGGCGCTCGTTGCACTCGGCAGTTATGAAGGGGCATTTTCAGCCGTCCGCGAAATGGGCTCCCGCGAGTGGGCCAGGCAGGCCTTCAAGGAGCTGGCCTTCAGGCTGAGTGAGCTCGGTGTCATAGAGCGGTACGTTGACTCATTTACCGCCCTCACGGAGGAGCTATCAGAGAAGTTCGGTGAGAACTTCATCTCGGAGCTTTCAACGGCCCTTGCCCTCGCCGGCAGGGGAAAGCTTGCTGTCCAACTGCTCCGTAAGCTCGGCGATGAAAGCCTCTTTGAGCGCGTTGCCCTCGACCTCCTTGACAAGAACCCCTCTGCCATAGGGGATTTCCTGAGCGCCCTGAACGAGGGTGAATCCTCGAGGGTTGGCAAGGCTTTGATGAACCGCATCCTTGAGGAGCCGGCGCCGGAGAAGAGGGAGATAGTGAACACGATAGCTCGCTTCGCCCGCTCCGAGGAGGTCTGGGCAAAGGTGGCCCGTTTTTACATCCTCACAGGCGACGTTGAGTCGGCGAGGAGAATAGGCCTTGCCCTTCAGAGTCCGAGACTCCGCTCCGTTGTGATGGCCAACGTTGCCCACCACTACCTCAAGCGCGGTGACGTTGAGAAGGCGATAGACACGGCCCTCGAGGTCAGGGATAGGCGTTTTGCCTCACTCCTCATGTCAGAAATCCTCATAAAGGCCCTTCACGAAGAGTTAAAGGGGTTGGAGAATGGAAAGGCTCAGGTCGCTGGTGGGAAGGCGAGAAAACAGGCTTGACTTCCTCAGGGATTTGGTCTCACTCCTTCTGTCAAGGGAGGAGCTCTACTCCAACGATGCCCTCTTCAGGGACACCATTGAGGAGGTTTACTCCATTCTGAAATCGGAGATTCGGGCCGGCAAATTCGAGCTTCTCAACGCCTACGAGACAGCGGTGGTTTTAAGGGCCGTTGCCTTCAAGGAGAACCTTGATGTTCAAACCCTGCTGAGGAAACTCCTCGCCGAGCTGGGGTGATGGCTGTGCTGTACGAGATTAGTATCGAGACGAAGGAGCGCTGTCAGGTTATAGACATAACGGATGAGGTCCAGAGGCTCGTTTACCGCTCCAAGGTGAAGCACGGGATAGCGGTTGTCTTCACCCACCATACGACGACGGGCCTCTTCATAAACGAGTATGAGTCGGGCTTAATCGAGGACATCAAGGGCAAGATGGCCGAGCTCGTCCCGATGGGAGCCGGCTACGCCCACGACAGGATTGACAGCAATGCGCACGCACACATAAAGGCGAGCATCTTCCTTAACCCCGAGGTGGTCGTTCCCATAGACCAGGCGGAGCTCCACCTCGGCACTTGGCAGAGGATTCTCTTCGTCGAGCTCGACGGGCCAAGGCACAGGAAGGTCTACGTCATGATATGCCCCTGTCCAGAGTTCCCGGAGGAGTGATTAAACGTACATCGCCATGTGGGCAATCCTTTCAAGGAGCTCGTTGAAGGATTGCCCACAT
>Ga0256837_1001941_pt1 | contig 13491 bp, 10 predicted proteins | sample 4562384metaG_FD_185976 | JGI IMG/M metagenome (GOLD analysis project Ga0256837, IMG submission 185976) | Hydrothermal vent microbial communities from Guaymas Basin, Mexico - 4561-384 | ecosystem: Environmental > Aquatic > Marine > Hydrothermal vents | place: Mexico: Guaymas Basin | collected... | reverse complement strand
CACAAGGTACTGGTCTTGGGCTGTATTTAGCAAAAAAAATAGTTGAAGAAAAATTAAATGGAACACTTGAAGTTTTAGAAACTTCATCTAAAGGAACACAGTTTATTATATCTATAAAACAGGTTTAAATATATTTTAGATATAATTACCAAAAAATTGCACAATTAATAAGTAGGAGTAAACTTGATAACTTTAAAAGAAGCGTTAACATTAGATGAAGAGCAATTAAATTTATTTAAAATAGATTTAGCAAAGAAAATTGATGAAAATAAAAAAATAGGTGCTTATGTAGAGCAATTTGTTGGTAATGATATTAAAAGTTCTAGTAGTGGAGTTCCCATAGCTATAAAAGATAATATAAATATAAAAGGTCAAGAGCTTACTTGTGGAAGTAATATTTTAAAGGGTTATATAGCTCCATATAATGCAACAGTTATAGAAAATTTAGAAAAAAATGGTTTATGTGCATTTGGAAGAGCAAATATGGATGAGTTTGCTATGGGAAGTAGTACAGAATCAAGTTGTTATGGTAAAACTTTAAATCCAGTTGATAACACGAAAGTTCCTGGTGGAAGTAGTGGTGGATCTGCAGCAGCAGTTGCTGCAGGACTTGCTATTGCAGCTTTAGGAACAGATACAGGAGGAAGTATAAGACAACCAGCTGCATATTGTGGAGTAGTTGGTATGAAACCAACATATGGAAGAGTAAGTAGATATGGAATAGCAGCATATAGTTCAAGTTTAGATCAGTGTGGTCCTATAACTCAAAATGTAGAAGATGCAGCAATATTATATGATATTGTAAGTGGATATGATCCAAAAGATAGTACAAGTGCAAATATAGAGTATGAAGCAGTTGCTCCAAAGCTTAATAAAGATAGAAAATTAACTATAGCAGTAATAGATAATTTTATACAAGAAGCTAGTCCTTGTATAAAAGAGGCTATGGAAAAATCTATAAAATTACTAGAAGATGCAGGTCACATAATAGTACATAAAACTATGATGGATACAAAAAATATACTTTCATCATATTATATTATAGCAACAGCAGAAGCTAGTGCAAACCTAAGTAGATATGATGGTATAAGATATGGAGCAAGAGTTGATGGTTCAAATCTTAGTCAAACATATCTAAATACAAAATCTGCTGGTTTTGGTCAAGAGGTACAAAAAAGGATTATGTTAGGTAGCTTTGTGCTTAGTAGTGGATATTATGATGCATATTATATAAAAGCTCAAAAAGTACGACACCTAATAAAAGATGAATTTGATAATATCTTTAAAGATGCTGATCTTATCTTAAATCCAGTTGCACCAACAACTGCTCCAAAATTTGGTGCATTTAAAAGCTCACTAGAGATGTATTTAAGTGATATATATACAATTTCAGTAAATCTTGCTGGACTTCCTGCAATTAGTTTACCTGTATCAAAAGATAATGATGGTATGCCAATAGGTTTACAGCTAATAGGTAAAGCTTTTGATGAGCAAACAATTTTTGATGGAGCATTAAGCTTAGAAACACTAGTAAAATATAACTAGATATTTAAATAGGATAAAAAATGAGAATTAAAAAAAGAGCATTGACATTTGAAGATGTATTATTAGTACCAGCAAAAAGTGAAGTTTTACCAAAAGAGGTTAATTTAAATACAAAATTAACAAAAAATATTACTTTAAATATCCCTTTTGTATCTGCTGCTATGGATACTGTTACAGAATATAAAGCTGCAATTGCTATGGCAAGACTTGGTGGTATTGGTGTGGTTCATAAAAATATGGATATTGCAACTCAAGTTTTACAAGTAAAAAAAGTAAAAAAATCTGAAAGTGGTATTATAATAGATCCTATATCTATAAAACCAGAACAAACACTTCAAGATGCTGAAAATATTATGAAAGATTATAAAATTTCGGGAGTTCCAGTTGTAGATGATGATAATAATTTATTAGGTATTTTAACAAACCGTGATATGAGATTTATCAAAGATTTTACTCAACTTGCAGGTGATGTTATGACTACTATGCCTTTAATTACTGGTATTGAGGGTACTACACTTGAAGCTGCAGCTGAAGTTATGCATCAAAATAAGATAGAAAAACTTCCAATAGTAGATGAGAACAATAAATTAAAAGGTCTTATTACTATAAAAGATATAAATAAAAAAATAGAACATCCAAATGCAAATAAAGATGAACATGGAAGATTAAGAGTTGCAGCTGCTATTGGAGTAGGGCAGATGGATAGAGCCCAAGCTTTAGTAGATGCAGGAGTTGATGTGCTAGTTCTTGACTCGGCTCATGGTCATTCAAAAGGAATCTTAGATACAGTTAAGTTAATAAAAGAGAAACTAGATGTAGATGTAATAGCAGGAAATGTAGCAACAGCAGCAGCAACAGAAGATCTTATTAAAGTAGGAGCAGATGCAGTTAAAGTTGGAATTGGACCAGGGTCTATTTGTACAACTAGGATAGTAGCAGGTGTGGGTGTCCCTCAAATTAGTGCAATAGATGAATGTTCAGCAATGGGTGCAAAATATGGAGTGCCAATTATAGCTGATGGTGGTATAAAATATAGTGGAGATGTAGCAAAAGCATTAGCCGTAGGTGCATCTTGTGTGATGATGGGAAGTGCATTAGCAGGAACAGAAGAGTCTCCAGGTGAGGTTATTTTATCTCATGGAAGAAAATTTAAATCTTATCGAGGTATGGGAAGTATCGGAGCTATGACAAAAGGTAGTACTGATAGATATTTTCAAGAAGGAACAGCAGCTGATAAGCTAGTACCTGAAGGAATTGAAGGTATGGTACCATATAGAGGGTATATTTCAGATATTATTCATCAGATGATAGGAGGATTGAGAAGTTCTATGGGGTATTTAGGAAGTGCAACAATAGAGATTTTTCAAGATACTGCTCAGTTTGTAGAGATCACAAGTGCAGGACTAAAAGAGTCTCATGTACATGATGTAACTATTACAAATGAGGCACCAAATTATCATATATAGTTATAAATAAAGGTTATTTATGTTACAAAAAGAAACTTTAGCATTACATGCAGGATATAAAAAAGATACTCAAGCCACTATGGCAGTACCTATTTATATGAGTACAGCTTATGAGTTTAGAAATAGTAAGCATGCTGCAGATTTATTTGCATTAAAAGAGCTTGGTAATATCTATACTAGACTTACAAATCCTACAAATGCTATATTTGAAAAAAGGTTTGCTACACTTGAAGGTGGTGTTGCTGCAATTGCAACTTCAAGTGGAATGGCTGCTATATTTTCTTCTATTGTAAATCTATGTGAAGCTGGAGATAATATATTAGTATCAAGTGCTGTTTATGGTGGAACTACCACTTTAACAGATCATACTATAAAACGATTTGGTATCAAAACTAGAAAGTTTAATGTAGTAGATCCTAAAGATTTAGAGGATCAAATAGATGAAAAAACAAAGTTAATTTTATTTGAATCTTTATCAAACCCAAATTTACAAATAGCAGATTTTAAATCTATTGTAAAAATAGCAAATAAATATAATATTTTAACTATAGTAGATAATACAGTTGCTACACCATACTTATGTAATCCTATAAAATTAGGTTGTGATATAGTAGTACATAGTACAAGTAAATATACTACAGGAAATGGTACTAGTTTAGGTGGAATAATTGTAGATAGTAAATCAAGTGGTAAAAAAATAAAAAATAATAGCAGATATGATCATTTTAATACTCCAGATGCTTCTTATCATGGTTTGGTTTATACCAAACTTCCTTATCCTCCTTTTATTATGAGGGTTTTACTTTCGGTATTAAGAGATTTAGGTGTTACTGCAAGTCCTTTTAATTCATGGATGATGATACAAGGATTAGAAACATTAGGTTTAAGGATAAAACAACACTCAAAATCAGCTTTAAAAATAGCTAAATTTTTAGAGTCACATAAAAAAGTAAAAAAAGTAAATTACCCAGGACTTAAAAGTGATAAGAATTATAAAAGATTTAAAAAATATTTAAATAATGGTTCTGGAGGATTATTAAGTTTTGAGGTCAAAGATCTAGAAACTGCTAAAAAAATTACAGACAATATAGATATATTTAGTGTAGTTGTAAATATAGGTGATAGTAAGTCTATTATCACTCATCCAGCATCTACTACCCATCAACAACTTTCAATAAAAGAGTTAGAAGAGGCAAATATAGGAGAGGGTTTAATAAGACTTAGCATTGGACTTGAAAATTCAAAAGATCTTATCAAAGCTTTGAAAAAAGTTTTAGATAGTTAAATATAAAGGTTTTAAAATGCAACGATTAAAAGAGTTTTATAATAATAAATTTTATATGGAAATGATTATCTCTATTGTATTATTTCTTATTGCTATGAGTACAAATAGTGTGATTGAAATAGTAGTAGGTTTATTATATTTTATTATTATATTAGAAGTTGTACGAGCTGTTATGAGTTTTTTACGAGAAAAAAGAGTTAAAATACGATTTTTAATTGATGCATTTATTATTTTAGCATTAAGAGATTTTATTGTTAATGTTGTAAAAATTAATAAAGAAGAGTTTAATAGTGTTGATGCTTTATTGCAAAATAGTACAAATTTTCATATTATGATATTTAGTGGTGTAGTATTGTTTTTATTTATATTAAGATGGTTGGCATATTTTACATCACCAGATAAAATAAAAAATGAAGGAAAAAAATGATTAAAAATGTAATAGAAAATAGAGATTATCAAGTTATAGTACAAGAACAAATACATGATATTATAGATTATTTAGTAGCAAAAGATCAAGAGTTTTCTATAACTGCAAATATAGCATCAGTTACTTTTGAACCAGAATTACCACAAGTTATAATTGATAATTTTGCAGAGTTCACTATGTTTTCTCTTATGAATTATACTTATACTACTATTGAATTGACTCAAACTCATATTAGTTTTGAAGCAGGTTTTGGTGCTGAGAATTTTGGTGCATTTGTAACTATACCATTAAATGGTATATTTCAAATTGTATTAGAGCAGTCAATTTTATATTTAAATCCAACAGCAACTGTAGAGAAACTTTTTGAAGTAAATGATGAGGATGATCAAGAGTTAAAATCGCGAAATATTTTTATGAAAAATAATAAAAATTTATTTTCATAAAATTATATAGTAGGTAATAATTTGAAAATATTTACTAGTGTAAAAAGATTTAATGAACCTTTACATTTAGAAAGTGGTCGTATGTTATCTTCTTATGAAGTGGCATATGAAACTTATGGAGAGTTAAATAATGATAAATCAAATGTTATTGTAGTAACTCATGCTTTAAGTGGATCGTGTCATGCGGCAGGGTATTACGATGGTGATAGGAAGCCTGGATATTGGGATAACTTAATAGGAGATGGTAAACCTATAGATACACAAAAATATTTTGTAATTGCAACTAGTAATATAGGCTCTTGTTTTGGTTCAACAGGACCTATGAGTTTAGCTGAAGATGGTAAGCCTTATAGATTTAGATTTCCTGTTCTTACAATTAGTGATATAGTAAAAGCGCAAAAAAATCTTATAAATTCTTTAGGGATCAAGAAGGTAAAAGCAATAATTGGTGGAAGTATGGGTGGTATGCAAGCACTTTGTTATGCTATAGAGTATCCTGATTTTGCAAATATGATTATACCACTTGCTACAACTGCATATACAAGACCTTGGGCAATAGCTTTTAATAAAGTAGTAATTGAAGCAATTAGAAATGATCCTGATTTTAAAGATGGATATTATAATCCAAAAGATATAGCAAAAAATGGTCTTAAAGGTTTAGCAGTAGGAAGAATGGCTGGGCATATAAGTTACTTATCAAAAGACTCAATGCAGAGTAAATTTGGAAGATCTTATGTAGAACAAGATGGTCTTTATGAACTTTTTGGAAGGTTTCAAGTAGAGCGATATTTGGAGTACAATGGATATAATTTTCCACATAATTTTGATCCGTTAAGTTATTTATATATTGTAAAAACTATCAATATTTTTAATGCTGCAAGGGGAAAAGATAAGCTAGAAGATGCATTAGGTCATATAAAATCAAAACTTCATCTACTATCTTTTAGTGGGGATATTCTTTTTTATCCTTGTGAGATGCAAGAGATAAAAGATCTTATGGATAAAATAGGAAATGGAGATCTATGCTCTTATGAGATGATAGATAGCTCTTATGGTCATGATGCTTTTTTAGTAGAAGTTGATAAATTTGGGGATAAAATAGTAGCTATGTTGGAGGGCAATTATGGAAAATAAAGAGGTAAATTTCGAACAAAAAGTAGAAGAAGCAAATAAATTATTAAAAAAATTAATAGATCCTGAAATTACACTACAAGATAGTGTAAGGGTCTATAAAGATGGTTTAAAAGAGTTAGAAACTGCACAGAAGCTTTTAGATAAAGCTAAACTAGAATTTAAAGAGATTACTGATTAAAGTTTTCCAAAATTAAAAATATTAGTTTTATTACATTTTAATTAATCTTTAGGTACAATCTTGTGAAAATAGAAATATAGTTTTATATTTACAAATTTAACACAAAGGAAGAAAATGGGTTGTAATTTAGATAAATTAACTTCTTTTAAAGACAATTGTGGGTTTGGGCTTTTAGCACATCTTAAAAATAAACCTACTCATAAAAATCTTGAAGATGCCATAGTAGCACTTGAAAGAATGATGCACAGAGGTGCAGTAGCAGCAGATGGTAAAAGTGGAGATGGAAGTGGACTTCTTTTATCTATGCCAGATAAATTTATGCGAAAAGTAGCTTTGCAAAGTGGAGTAGATCTTCCAAAACTTTATGCAGTAGCATTTGTATTCTCAAAAGATGAATCACAACTTGATACTTTTAGACAATATTGTGAGTCTAATGATCTTAAAGTTGTATTAAATAGAGAAGTGCCAGTTGATACAGATGCATTGGGTGAACAAGCATTATCAATATTGCCAAAAATGACACAAATTTTTGTAATACCAAATACTTTAGTATCTTCTAAAAGATTTGAAGCGATGCTTTATCTTGCACGAAAAGAAGCAGAACATAAATTAAAAGATGACGAAGATTTTTATATTCCTACATTTTCTTCTAAAGTGATAGCCTATAAAGGGCTTGTTATGCCTACAACAATTAGACAATTTTATATTGATCTAAATGATGATGATTTTAAGATCTCATTTGCACTTTTTCATCAAAGATTTTCTACAAATACATTACCAAAATGGAGACTTGCTCAACCTTTTAGAGGAGTAGCTCACAATGGTGAGATCAACTCTATTGAGGCAAATAGATTTAATGTAGAGGTAAAAACAGAATCTTTAAAATCAGAAATTTTTAGTGATGAAGAGTTACAAAGAATATTTCCAATACTTCAAGATGGTGCAAGTGATAGTGCATCTTTAGATAATATGTTTGAATTTTTAATGGTAAATGGTATGGACTTTTTTAAAGCTGCAAGAAGTTTAGTTCCAGCTCCTTGGCAAAATGCACCATATATGGATCATGAGTTAAGAGCATTTTATGAATATAGTGCTATAAGATTTGAAGCATGGGATGGACCAGCGGCAGTTAGTTTGACAGATGGAAGACATATAGGTTGTGTGCTTGATAGAAATGGGCTTAGACCATCAAAATATTTTATTACAAAAGATGATAGAATTTTTATTACAAGTGAGTATGGAACAGTACCATTTGATGAAGAGTTTATAATAGATCGAGGGAGACTTCAAAGTGGTCAAATGATAGGACTTGATCTAAAAAATGGAACATTGCTTAAAAATGATGATATCAATGATTATTTAAAATCAACTCAAAATTATGAAAAATGGTTAAATAATAATATGAAATATCTTCAAGAGTATGTAGAAGATACATTTTTAGATCTTAGTGAATACAAATTTGATGATATAACATCAAGACAAAAGTATGCAAACATCTCTTATGAGACATTAGATCAAATGATTATCCCTATGGCAAATGAAGCAAAAGAACCAACAGGTTCTATGGGAGATGATACACCTTTAGCTGCATTTTCTTCTAAAAATAGAAATTTTACAGATTTTTTTAGACAAAAATTTGCACAAGTTACAAACCCGCCAATAGATCCTTATAGGGAAAAAATTGTTATGTCTTTAAATACAGGTTTAGGACATACATATAATATATTAGAAGAAAATGAACATAATTCAAAAAGGGTAAAAGCAATAAGTCCGATTTTTATGAAAGAAAAAGTTGATGTTCTTGTAGATTTTGGAGATAAAAATTCATCAAATTATGATCCAGATTATAAAAATAGATTTTTTTGTACTACATTTACAACAGATATTAAAAAAGCATTAGAGGACCTTTATGAGGGTATAAAATTAGCAGTGCAAGAAGATAATATTAGTATTATTATCCTTGATGATAGAGCTATTACTAAAGATAAAAAAATTATACCAGCAGCGATGGCTATAGGATATATAAATCAACATCTTTTAGAAGATAAATTAAGAGGAAGAGTATCTCTTTTATCTGTAACAAGTGAAGTTTATGATCCTCATACAGCTGCAGTTTTATTGGCTTTTGGTGCAAATGCTATATATCCATATATGATGTATGCTTCAATAGTATCATTTTTTGAAAGAAAAAATATATCTGATTATGCACTTCAAAATAAACTTAAAAATAGTGCAAAAGCTATAAATGCTGGATTGCTTAAAATTATGTCAAAAATGGGTATTGCAACAGTTGCATCATATAGAAACTCATCATTATTTGATGTTTTAGGTTTGGGTGATGATATTGTACAAAGTTGTTTTAAATTTGCTTCTAGTGATTTAGCAGGTTTAACTTTTGAAGATATAGAAAAAAGAATAGAAAAATTACATTTTGATGCATATTTTAATGATAAGACTATGTTCCCTTTAAATATGGGTGGTTTTTATAAATATCTTAATGGCGGTGAATATCATGATTATGCACCTGCGGTTACAAAAGCAATTCATAATAAAAATGCTACAAAAAAAGAGGATATCAGTGATTTTAAAGGGCTTAAGAGTTTAATAGAAAATAGAGGTCAAAAATTTATTAGAGACTTTTTTGAATTTAATAGCGATAAAGGATCGATTAGTAAAGATCAAGTAGAGTCAAAAGAGGAGATATTTAAAAGATTTGCAGCAGCAGCTATGAGTTGTGGATCTATATCTATAGAAGCTCATGAAGCAATAGCAGTAGCTATGAATACAATAGGTGCTCAAAGTAACTCAGGTGAGGGTGGAGAAGATCCAGCTAGATTTAATACACTTAAAAATTCTAAGATTAAACAAATTGCATCTGGAAGATTTGGTGTGACCCCAGGATATTTAGTAAATTGTGAAGAGTTGCAGATTAAACTAGCACAAGGTGCAAAACCTGGTGAAGGTGGACAGCTTCCAGGAGCAAAAGTAACTGAGATGATTGCAAAATTAAGACATACAACTCAAGGTGTTACTTTGATATCTCCACCTCCTCATCATGATATTTATAGTATTGAGGATTTGGCACAACTTATTTTTGATCTAAAACAGATCAATCCTAGTGCAAAAGTAACAGTAAAATTAGTTTCAACTATTGGAGTAGGAACTATTGCTGCGGGAGTTGCAAAAGCTTATGCAGATAAAATTATTATTTCAGGAGCTGATGGTGGAACAGGAGCTGCACCACTTACATCTATAAAACATACAGGAAATGCGTGGGAGTTAGGTCTTAGTGAAGCTCATAATTCACTTAAAGCAAATCATTTAAGAGGTATGGTTCATCTTCAAACTGATGGTGGATTAAAAACTGGTCTTGATGTTGTAAAAGCTGCTATGTTAGGAGCTGAAAGTTTTGCATTTGGAACTTCAGTACTTACAATTTTAGGGTGTAAGATGTTAAGGATTTGTCATACAAATAAATGTAGTGTAGGTGTTGCTACTCAAGATACAGATTTAAGAACTAGATTTAATGGAACAGTAGATAGACTTATAAGTTATTTTGAATTTTTAGCAGATGATGTGCGAGATATTTTAGCACAATTAGGTTATACTAGATTAGAAGATATAATAGGAAGAAGTGATTTACTTAAAGTAATAGATGATGATTTTGCTAGAAAATTTGATTTTCAAAATATACTAAGAAGAATAGATGGGATAGATACTTGTCAAGTGGCATCAAATGTTCCTTATGATAAAAATACAGAGTCTAAAAAGCTTCTAAAAAAAGTAATTAATACTATAGAAAATCCTGTAAAACCTATTATAATAGATTATGAGATATCAAACTTAAATAGAAGTTTTGGTACATTAACTTCAGGTGAGATAGCAAAAAGATATGGTGATGATGGTTTACCTGAAGATATGATAACATATAATTTAACAGGAGTTGCTGGACAATCTTTTGGGACTTTTTTAAGTCGTGGTATAACTCTTAGCCTTGATGGTGTTGCTAATGATTATGTAGGTAAAGGTATGAGTGGTGGTAAAATTATCATAAAACCACAACTACAAGGTAGCTCTTATGCAGGAGCTGGAAATACATGTTTATATGGAGCAACTGGTGGAAAACTATATGTAAGAGCTAGTGTTGGTGAGAGATTTGCAGTTAGAAATTCTGGTTGTATTGCAGTAGTTGAAGGTACAGGAGATAGTGCTTGTGAATATATGACAGGTGGTATTGTAGTAATTTTAGGTGAAACTGGTATTAACTTTGGAGCTGGTATGACAGGTGGATTAGCATTTATTTATGATAAAGATAGACATTTTATAGATAATATTAATCAAGAATTAGTAGAAGCTATACGAATAGATACTGATGAAACAGAGCTTGAAAGACTTTATCTTAAAAAATTATTACAAGATTATGAAAAAACAACACAATCACATCAAGCAGAGATTATTTTAGAAAACTTTAGATCACAAATAAGAAATTTTTGGATGGTAAAACCAAAGAATATGTCAGTTTTACCATTAAATCCAGATGAGGGAGATTAAAAGAGATGTTGAATTTTACAAAAATAGATAGAAATAATCCATCAAAAAGAGGTGTGATGGAGAGAATCAAAGATTATAAAGAGGTTTATAATATCTTTGATGATAATAAAGCTAGTGAACAATCGGATCGTTGTATAGGTTGTGGAGATCCATATTGTCATAATAAATGTCCACTGCACAATATAATTCCAGCTTGGCTTAAACAAGTAGCATCAAGTGATTTAGAGTTGGCATTTAATATCTCAAATGAAACATCTCCAATGCCAGAAATTTTTGGAAGAATTTGTCCTCAAGATGTACTTTGTGAGGGTGATTGTACATTAAATGAAACTCATGGAGCTATTACAATAGGAGCTATTGAAACTCATATTAGTGAAAAAGGTTTTCAAGCTGGATTTAAGCCAAAATTTAATGCAAAAAAAATTGGTAAAAAAGTAGCAGTAATTGGTAGTGGACCTGCAGGAATTAGTGTAGCTACATTTCTTTTAAGAGCTGGAATTGATGTAGATATGTATGAAAGAGCATCAAAAGCTGGTGGACTTTTAACTTATGGAATACCTGGATTTAAATTAGATAAAAGTGTAGTTCAAAGAAGAGTTGATTGGTTAATAGAAGCAGGAATGAATCTATTTACAAGTTGTGAAATAGGGGTTGATAAATCTATAAAAGAGTTAGAAGAATCTTATGATGCATTATTTATAGGAATTGGTGCAACAAAAGGAAGATATGCAGGACTTGATGGTGATGAAAAATCTCATGTTCATCTTGCTATGGAGTTTTTAACTAAAGTTCAAAAAAGACAATTTGGTGAAGATGTAGAAAATTATATTGATGTAAAAGGTAAAAATGTAGTTGTAATTGGTGGTGGGGATACTGCTATGGATTGTTTACGAACTAGTGTAAGAGAGGGTGCTAAGTCTGTAAAATGTTTATACAGAAGAGATGAAGCAAATATGCCAGGATCTAAAAAAGAGGTTATTAACTCTAAAGAGGAGGGGGTAGAGTTTGTTTTTAATGTATCTCCTCTTAAAATAGAAGATGATGGTATAGTTTTAGTAAAAACCTCTATGGGTGAAGCTGATGAATCTGGTCGTCAAAGTGTGAATATAGTAGAAAATAGTCAATATAAAGAGGAAGCTGATATTATCATTTATGCATTAGGTTTTACTCAAGAAAAACCAAAATTTTTAGAAGAATTAAATTTGGAATTAGATAGATGGAATGGTATAAAAGTTGATGATAATTGTCAAACATCAAATAAAAAAATATTTTCTGGTGGTGATGGAGTAAGAGGTGCAGATCTAGCAGTAAGAGCTGCAGCTGATGGAAAAAATGCAGCTAATTCAATAGTAAAATTTCTTATAAAGTAGGATTATGAAAGTAAAACAAAGAGAGATAAAAACTTTACTTGATGCAATGCCATATATACAACAATTTAGAGATAAAATTGTTGTTATAAAATATGGTGGCTCTGCTCAAACATCTCCTGAATTGCAAGAAAAATTTGCACAAGATATATCTTTGTTGCAGTTAACTGGTATAAAACCAGTTGTAGTTCATGGTGGTGGTTCAAAAATCTCTAGTATGTTAAAACAACTAAATATTTCATCTCATTTTATAGATGGACATAGAGTAACTTGTGAAGATAGTATGAAGATTGTGGAGATGGTATTAAGTGGAGATATAAATAAAAATTTAACTTCTCTTTTAAATTTTCATGGCGCAAAAGCTATAGGAATAAGTGGAAAAGATAGTAACTGTATAGAAGCAAAGCCAAAAGATAATGGTAAATTTGGATATACTGGAGTTGTAACAAGTATAAATAAAGATATTATTTTAGATTTAATAGAAGAGGGATTTGTACCTGTTATTGCCCCTATTGCAAATAGTGAAAAACCAAATCATCCAGGTTTTAATATAAATGCAGATATTGCAGCATCTAAAATAGCTATTGCACTAGAAGCAAATAAAATACTTTTTTTAACAGATACAAAAGGTGTGTTAAATAAAGATAATCAATTATTAAAATCACTTGATAAAAATAGTGTAGATCAATATAAGCAAGATGGTACAATAGCAGGTGGTATGATACCAAAAGTTGATAGCTGTATAGATTCAATTTCAAATGGTGTAAATAAAGCACATATAATAGATGGTAGAGTAGAACACTCTATTTTATTAGAGCTTTTTACAAGTGATGGTATAGGGACACAGTTTTTACAAAAAGGATAAAAAATGCATAATTTTGATAGTAAATTTCAAAGTTTGATCTATGCTGTTGTTACAAATAAAGAGCTTAGTGAGGATGAACGAAGTAAAATAATTGCAGAATTTTTTGATGAATTTAAACAAAATTATCCAAATTTAGAGCATGCTGCAACAAAACATGAATTAAATGAAACAGAATTAAGACTTATAAAAGAGATAGAGTCTATTCGTCAAGAAACTCAAATCATCAGAGG
>Ga0256837_1001940_pt1 | contig 13493 bp, 6 predicted proteins | sample 4562384metaG_FD_185976 | JGI IMG/M metagenome (GOLD analysis project Ga0256837, IMG submission 185976) | Hydrothermal vent microbial communities from Guaymas Basin, Mexico - 4561-384 | ecosystem: Environmental > Aquatic > Marine > Hydrothermal vents | place: Mexico: Guaymas Basin | collected... | reverse complement strand
TATTGAAGTTAAGAGCTGTAAACCTTACTGATGGGCGTTGGAAGCAGTTTTGGGAGGAAGAAATTGCTTAATAATATTTTATTAGGTTATTTTTAGGTTACACCCGTTATGACCAGCATTCGTTACCCCCTATAACATTTATGTAGTCAGGTCATAGCATATAGGCTTTGTAAAATTTACTATTTGTATCCAAACTATAGCTAACATTGTTCATAAACATAGATAAATTTGCAAAATATTCAATTTGTTTATAGTCTTGATCGAGGTCAGTAGAAAATATAATTTTGTGAGTTTGACCTTTTAGCTACTTGAGTACCAAGAGCATTCCCAAATGCTCCATCATTTACTTTTTTTTAATCTATAACTCACAATAAGGGTGATTTATTTGGATTGGGGGTTTTAATTTACAAGTGGCTCTTAAGATAAATATTAATTAGTTATAATTAGTAATTAATACTAAGGAGATGATTATGTTTATATTAAGAAGAATATTTTTATTAATGTTGTTAACAGGTATAATATTAAATGCAACACCAGCTACAAAAAATACAATTGAGAGGCTATATATTGCAACATTTGCTAGAGTAGCTGATAGTAGTGGATTGGAGTATTGGCTAAATTCTGGTTTAGAGTTAGAGGAGATAGCTCAAAGTTTTTTTGTACAAGATGAAACTAAAGCTAAATATCCTAGTACTTTTTCTGATTCTGATTTTATTAAAATAATATATGAGAATACATTTAAGCGAACTGTAGATATTGAAGGTTTTGATTATTGGCACAAAGAACTTGAAAATAATAATATTAGTCGTTCTTACTTTATTTTAGCAGTTGTTAATGGGGCTAAAGGTGATGATGAAAATTTATTGGCTAATCAATTAACTGTTGGTTTAGCATTTGCGAATGCTGGGCTTAACGATATAAATAAAGCTAAAACTATATTATATAATGTTACAAAAGATGTTCAAAGTGTTACCAATGCTATATGCAAAGGGAATCTCACTGAGATAGGTTGTGAAGTACCTAAAAAAGAAATTATTAAAGAAAAGGTAACAAATAATGAAAATGATTCGGATAATGTTATAATAGCAGTAGCTACTGCTCCATCTTCACCTGAAGTAAATACTCCACCAACAAATAATACACCAATAGCTATATCTCAAAGTATAGAAATAAATGAAGATACAACAAATAATTCTATTATTTTATCTGGAACAGATTCAGATATTAATAATACTCTTTTTTATACAATAGAAACTCAACCAATACATGGTACACTTAATGGAACAATACCAAATTTAACATATACACCAGATGCTAATTATTTCGGAAAAGATATTATTACATTTATCGTAAATGATGGAACAGTAAATTCTAGTAGTGCAACAGTTAATATAACAGTGCTAAATGTAGCTGAAGAAAATATACCTCCAGTAGCTATGTCTAATAATATTGTGTTATATGAAGATACCGATAAAAATATTACACTATCAGGAACAGATTTAGATATTGATGATAATCTTACATTTATAATAGATACTAATCCAAGTAATGGAACACTAAGTGGAATAGCTCCAAATTTAACATATACCCCAAATCATGATTTTTTTGGTTCAGATAATTTTAAATTTAAAGTAAATGATGGTGAATCAAATTCTACTAGTGCTACCATAAATATAACTGTTATAGATGTAGTAGAAGCTAATAATATTCCTACAGTTTCTGAACAAAATATAACAGTAAACGAAGATAGCTTAGACAATAATATTACTTTGATTGGTTATGATTTAGATGTTAATGATACTCTTACTTTTACAGTAGAAACCCAACCAATAAATGGTGAACTTAATGGAACAGCACCAAATCTAACATATACTCCAAATCCTAATTATTTTGGAAAAGATATTTTTACATTTAAAGTAAATGATGGAAAGGTAGATTCCAATAGTAAACCTTTTTATATAACTATTATAGATATAGAAGAGCCAAATACTCCTCCATTAGCGACAGCTCAAAGTATAACAATAAGTGAAGATACGACAAATAATATTATAGTTCTAGCAGGAACAGATTTTGAGAATGATAATCTTACATTTATAATAGAAAGCAATACAACAAATGGAACACTAAGTGGAACAGTTCCAAATTTAACATATACACCAAATTCTAATTATTTTGGTGAAGATAATCTTACATTTAGAGTAAATGATGGTGAAGTTGATTCAAATATTAGTACAGTAATAATAACTATTACAAATGTAGATGAACCAAACAATACTCCATTAGCTATAGCTCAAAGTATAACAATAGATGAAGATACGATTGATAACAATATAACTATAGTTGGAACTGATATTGATGGTGATAATCTTACATTTATAATAGAGACTCAACCAATACATGGGGTACTTAATGGAACAGCTCCAAATCTAACATATACACCAGATGCTGATTATTTTGGAAAAGATATTTTTACATTTAAAGTTAGTGATGGAGAAGTAAACTCCAGTAGTGCTACTATTGATATTAATATTACTGATGTAGCAGAAGGAAATAAGCCTCCAGTGGCAATAGCCCAAAGTATAACAGTATATGAAGATACAATTGATAACAATATAACTATAGTTGGAACTGATATTGATGGTGATGATAGCATCCTTAAATACAGTGTAACATTTGATACTAAAAATGGAACACTTAATGGAACAGCACCAAATATGAAATATACACCAAATGCTGATTATAATGGAACAGATAGTTTTACCTTTACAGTCAAAGATGAACAAAATTCAACATCTGATAGTGCAACTGTATCTATTATTGTAGCCCAAGTTAATGATGCACCAGAAGTTAAAGCACAAGATATAACTGTAATTGAAGATGCAACTGATTATACTATTACACTTGATGGAAATGATACAGAGAATGATATTCTTACTTATGTAATAGAGAGTTATCCATTACATGGTACATTAGATATATCAGCTTTACCTACAGTAAAATATACACCAAATGATGATTATAATGGAACAGATAGTTTTACCTTTACAGCTAGAGATGGAAGTGTATACTCTTCTAGTGCTACTATAACAATTACAGTAAGTCAAGAAAATGATACTCCAATAGCTCAATCCCAAAGTGAAACAGTAGATGAGGATTCAATAAATAATGCTATTAAACTTATAGCAACCGATGCTGATGGTAATACTATTAACTATACAATAAAAACTCAACCATCACATGGTACACTTACTGGAACACCACCAAATATGAAATATAAACCTCATCAGGATTATAATGGAACAGATAGTTTTGTATTTAATGCTAGTGATAACAGTTTAGATTCTAACGGAACTATAACAATTACAATAACTCCAGTTAATGATGCACCAATAGCTAAAGATCAAACTATAACAGTTGATGAAAATTCAGATATAAACCTTACTTTACAAGGAACAGATGTTGATAATAATAATCTCACATTTACAACAGGTACTCCATTAAATGGTACATTAGATATATCAGCCCTACCTATAGTCAAATATACACCAACAACTAATTATTCAGGAACAGATAGTTTTTCATTTAAAGTAAGTGATGGTACTTTAGACTCTAATGCTACAGTAAGTATTATGATAAATGATAAGTCCAATCCTACAGTAATAATTGATGGAAATAGAACAACTCCCATTGGTGTAACACTAGAAAATAAATTATGGGTTAAAGAGAATATTACATTCAGATTTAAATTTTCAGAAGAAGTCAAAGACTTTATAATTACTGATATCAATATTACAAATGGTATTAAAGGTGACTTTACAGGTAGTGGAGATGAATATTATTTAGTTGTAACCCCATTAACAAATTCTTTAGAATCTATAACTATAGGAGTAGAAGCAAATGTTACCCAAGATATAAGTAATAATGAAAATATCGCAAATATTGGGATAACTCAAACTGTCAATACACAAAAAGGATTTATAACAACTTGGAAAGTAGGTTCAAATGAATCTATAGCAATAGGTACAAGCAATCAAAAATGGGATTGGAATGGTACAGATTATGAAGCTGTAATAGATGCTAGTTATACTTATAATTATAATTATAATATAGATTGGGGAGATGGAACAGATAAAAATAGTTCTATTACAGGAGATATCAGTCATACTTACCCTAATAATAGTAATGGCACTTATGACATTAATATTACAGGAGAATTTCCAAGATTTTATGTAGGTGGATATACTAATGATACAGGAACTTATCAAGCATCTAAATTACTTACTATTAAACAGTGGGGTACACAAGAGTGGAAAAGTATGGAGATGGCATTTAAAGGATGTAATATTTTACATATAAATACACAAGATAAACCTAATTTAAATAATGTCAAGAGTATGTATGGTATGTTCTCTAATGCAAGTGTATTTAATGAATATATAGGCGATTGGGATGTTTCTAGCGTAACTAATATGAATTCTATGTTTTATAATGCAATTGCTTTCAATCAATCTTTAAATAGTTGGAATGTATCTAAAGTAACTGATATGAATAGTATATTTAAAAGTGCAACTATTTTCAATCAAGATATAGGTGATTGGGCTGTTTCTAAGGTAACTAATATGAGTCATATGTTTAATCTTGCAGAGAAATTCAATCAAAATTTAAATAGTTGGGATGTCTCTACTGTAACTAATATGAGTCATATGTTTAATCTTGCAGAGAAATTCAATCAAAATTTAAATAGTTGGGATGTCTCTACTGTAACTAATGTGAGTTCTATGTTTGATAGTGCAACTGTTTTCAATCAAAATTTAAATAGTTGGGATGTCTCTCATGTAACTGATATGAATAGTACATTTAGAAATATTACACATTTTGATGGGAATATAAGTGATTGGAATGTAAGTAATGTAATTAATATGGATAGAATGTTTAATCTTGCGACAGTTTTTGATGGGAATATAAGCGATTGGAATGTAAGTAATGTAACTAATATGGATAATATGTTTAATATGAGTGGTAGTGGTAATAGTGGTTCATTCGATGGAAACCTAAGCAAGTGGAATGTCTCTAAAGTAACATCTCATACTGACTTCAATAAAAGTAGTAAACTAAAAGAAGTTCCTCATTGGAATCAGTAAAAGTTGTCGGGATAAATATTTCCCGACTTAATATAATATAGCACTCATATATCCAACTACTCTTTTATCATCTCCACTTTATAGTAGTATTATTTTAATGTTTTGAGTCAAGATTAAATAGTTTTGTTCCTACATAATACATAGCAACACAAAGTCCTAATCCACCTAAACTTATCATTATTTCTACAGAAGATGGGAAATAATGTATCCATTCAGGAGTTAATTGATACTCTCTTATTTTCATCATTTGAAGAGGTTTTAATTGTGTATCATGAACTAAATTATATCTCATGAAGAAGATACCAATCATACCTATCATTGATGCCCAAAATAGAGTTTTATGAGATTGTCCCATATCTTTAAGAATTAATATAAGTGGGATAAACATTGCTAAAATAACCTCTGCCCAGAATGTCCAAGAGTGGAATATATGCACAGCGACTTCTGCACGATTTGGCATACCACCATATACATCTGTTAACATCTTCCAAGTAACAAAGAATATTAAAATTGATATTAAAAGAGCTTGGATTTTAGCAAGTCCTGTTAACATAGTTTTTACAGATTCAGGAAATGCTAGTTTATATCTAAATCCCATCATAATAAATGCTAAAAATATACCTGTAATGAATGCTGTTAGAATAAAGTATGTTGGATAAAAAACACCATTTGATATTGGTCTAGCATTCAAAAATCCAAATACAGAACCTAAGTTTGAGTGAGCAGCAAGACCAATTAAAAGACCAGTTAAGCCAAATATTTTTGCTTTTACCATATCACCTTTAAGTAGAAATGTAAACTCAATAATCATGAATGTAAGGTATAACCCATAAAGAGTTCCCATCCACCAGATAGCACTAGTTAATCCAGGGCTTAACACATTATATATAAGCATTGTAACTGGATGTCCTATTTCAAAAGCAATTACTGCAAAACCAGCTAGAATAGTCACAATCGAACCAAATATAGCTCTTTTTGATATAAGTTCATAATCTTTAAATCCAAAGACATCACCTAATGATCCAACAATACATAATCCAGTTGAGCTAACAACAAAAAATATATATACAGCAATAAGAAGTCCCCAAGGATGTTCTCTAGTTACATTATATGCATGATGTCCATACATTAAATATATTGCTACACCTACGACAAACATTGCTATAAAAGCTAAGGTTGTAACGGCTATTAATAAGTTTCTAGGAGTCTTCTCAAACCCTAGTAAATCTTTTATACCAATTTTATTAATAGGAATAGTTGTAATAAACTCTTTAGCTTGTTTAATTAATGATAATTTTTCTTTTGTTTGTGTCATAATCAACTCCTTATGTTAGATAGTATAGTTTTGGTCTAGTTCCTAGATTAGCTTTTAACGAAAAGTGTTCTCTTGTTCTAAGAAGTTCACTAATCTCGCTATCATAATCATCTAAATCACCAAATGTTCTTACTTTTGTAGGACAAGTATTTTGACAAGCTGTCGTTGTTTCTCCTCTTGACAATCTTGTATCACTACAGAAGTTACATTTATCAACAGTCATTGTTCTATCATCAACATATCTAGCATCATAAGGACAAGCATTCATACAATAACTACATAAAATACACTTATCAGAATCTACTCTAACTACACTATTTTCATCATAATATGTAGCATTTGTTGGACAAACTGATTGACATGGTGCATCATCACAGTGTTGACATTGACTTGGTAAAAATGCAGAAGATACAATATCTAATTTTGGCCATTCACCGATTACATCATTTGCACCAACCCAAATTCTATGTTTTTCAGCACCTAATTCAACGCCATTTTCTTCTTTACAAGCTACTTCACAAGCTTTGCAATTGATACAATTTTTGTAATCAAGAGCCATTCCATATCTAGCCATCTTTATACCTTTCTTATTTCTACATTGGTTTCATGCATAGATGCTGCACCATAAACTGGTTCTGTAATATCTTCAATTACTGCATTATCATTTCCACCATTTTTGTATGCCCAAGTAAGTCCTTCACTCTCATGACCAAAACCATGAATGAAAAATACTTGATTTGGAGCTATTTTTTCGGTTGGATAAGCTTTAATTTTTGTTTTACCTACTCTACTAGATACTTCAATCATATCTCCAAAGTTAATATTTTTCTCTTTAGCTATTCTCTTATTTATCCAAATATAATTCTCACTCATAAGGTCTCGAAGCATTATATTATTAGCTGTTCCACTTTGAGTAAATTGAGCATGTCTACCTGTAATTAATCTAAATTTACCTACAGGTACTTTAAATAAAAATTCATCATGCCACATTGGCATAGGATCTATACATTTTTTTGCAAGTTCTGGAAGATAACACTCTACTTTTCCACTTTCTGTTTTTGCTTCTCCATCATTAACACTATAATATTTGTTTTTTTCAGGATAATATTGATGTTCATTAACTGATAATTTCTTAAAATATTTATCCATATTAGGATAGAAAACTCCTGTCTCTTTAAGAGATTTTACTGCTTCTTCTCCATAAATATCTTTTACTGCCATCTCGTTTAAATGCTCTTGAGAGTGTTTAAATGGAAGACTAATATCAAACTCTTCAAATATATCCTCTTCATCACTATCTTCTATCTCTTCTTTAACATCTTCATCATATTTTTTAGTTATATCAAATAGAGGTTTAGATATTTTATTCGTTAATCCTCTCAAAATTTCCATTACAGGCTTTGTTTCGTACATAGGCTCTATAACTTTATTTCGTTGAGCAATCGATGGTTCTACCCCACCAAATGTTTTAACTGGGTCTGTTCGTTCTAAATAAGTACACTCAGGAAGTACAACATCCGAATAAATTACACTATCACTAGGCATGGTATCAATGGTTACTACAAGTTCCATCTTCTCAAACATCTTAGCAGTTTTAGCACTATTTGGCATATTCATCATAGGATTATGTTTATAAATAAACATACCACGAACTTTATATGGCATTTTATTTTCTAGGAATCTATTTCTCCATGCAATCCATGAACCACCACGACTCACAACAGCACAATCATCGTAACCAGCTTCTCCTTCAGGTCTTTTTACTTTATTTACAGCTCTTCTTTCTGCTCGTGAATATATAGGTTGAACTCCTTCATGTCCAGATAATTCTAATTTCTTTCCAAATATTAATCCACCTTTAGTATCAATACCACCACTTAATCCTTGAAATATTGCCATTGCACGACGAAGTTGAAAATCATTATTAGAGAATGTACTTCTTCTGCCTGGATAATATACAGCTTTTGGAGCATGAGCCATAAAATCTCTAGCTACTTGATATATATCTTTTGCACTAAGACCTGTAATTTTTTCTGCCCACTCTGGTGTATACTTATTCTCTATAACATTAACTTTGTACTCTTTAAAACCATTTACATGTTTTGCTACATATTCTTTATTATATAACTCTTCTTTAATAACAACGAAAGTCAATGCTAATACAAATGCTAAGTCTGTACCTGGATTAATCGCTAACCATTTATCCGATTTTGAAGCTGTATTTGTAAACCTTGGGTCAACACAAATTAATTTAGCACCTTTACCTTTAGTTCTTTTAAATATATCCATAGTATCAGGAGTTACTATAGCCTCTGCTCTATTTGCTCCTGCCATAATAATATACTCTGCATTATCTAGGTCAGCTTGTGGATAAGAACCTAAAGTCACTCCATATCCAGCAATTACTGTTTGTAAACATAGAGAAGCATGATTCAGCCAGTTAGATGAACCAAATCCATAATAAAATGATTTAAATGTATGTTCTGCCATTCCTTCACCAGCACAGAATAGAAAAGATGAACGATTATCTTTCTCTTCTTCTAGTATTTTATGCATACCAGTAAAGTCTTTTGTACCATTCCAAATAGCATCATAGGCTTCATCCCATGATACTCGTTTAAATTTACCTTCACCTTTTTTACCGACTCTAATCATAGGATACTTAAGTCTATCTGGATCATAAATTGATTGAATACCTGCATTACCTCTAGGACATAACATATTTTTTGATTTCGGAAAAAGTGGATTTGGGTTTAACTTTGTAATTATCCCATTTTCAACTCTAGCAAGAGCTGCACACTTATTTACACACATTTCACAAAGAGTTGCCACTTCTGTAGCCTCTCCTGTTCCAGTTTTTGTAGTTGGAAGAAATTCACCTTTTTCCTCAGAATTATTTCCTAAAAGATTAGTAACACCTATGCTAGAACCACCAATAACACTCATGGCAACACTACCTTGAAGAAATCTTCTTCTCGATACTTCTACTTTCATTAACACTCCTTTTTAATAAAATACAGAAATTATAAATAAGAGTAAATATCTCCTATTTATAAGTTTATATTATACTTTACTAAAGAGTGACTTATATTTTACTTATTTATCTCATATTGTCTATAAGAGAAATAGCTTCTGTTACACTATTTGAAGTAGCATCTATGTTTGATATCACACTAAATGCATCTGAAACATTATTTAACTCTTTATTTGCAAAGTATTCACCAACAAATTGTTTATTGTTTAAAATAGTTATATCATCACCTTTTGCTCCATTTATAGTTGATAGTATAAATACTGATTTAGATATTGAACCTTTTTTAATCTCATCATTCCAATAACTTAATCCATCATCTGCAGGGTCTCTATTAAATAAATTTTTATATACAGCCTTGATAAATTCTTCAATACTTTTATCTTCTGGATATAATGTTTTTGCCTCTGATTGTTCAAAAAAACTTGAAGCAATATTATTTAAATGTAAGTTTGAACTAACCCAATATCTTATACCTTTACTATCAGGAGCTCTATTAAATGTAGCTACATATAATTTTGTTATATCTTTTGAACTTGTAGCAGTTGTTCTTAATTCTCCTGAATTTGATATAATCCAATCAATATAATTTTGTACATTAGTATAAATTCCTGCTTTATTTGGTTCAGCACATTTATCTCCCCAACTAACCACTCCAATAAGTAAAGATTGTCCATTTTGATAAGTAATAAGCGGTCCACCACTATCTCCTTCACAAGAATCTTTACCTCCTTCAAAATAACCTGCACAGAACATATTAGTTGTTAACTCTCCATCAAAAGCATCATTACACTGTTCCCAATCAATAATAGGTACTAATATTTCTTGAAGTTTATCTGGAAAAGCTTTTTTATCTGATGGATATCCAATAGTATTTCCCCAACCAGCTACAAATGCTTCTGTTCCTGTTGTTAAAGATGTTCTCTTTATCTCAGGAAATTTATTAATCTCTATTTGTGTTTTAGATAGTTTTAGAAGAGCTATATCATTATCAGTCATCATTGGGTCATAATTTGGATGAGATATTACCTCTTCTATTCCATATTTTTTTATATTTTCCCCATTTAAAGAGTAATCATTTATTGCTAGAGATAAAATAGAATTATCAGATATTCTTAGTCCATTCTTTCCAATTACACAATGAGCTGCAGTTATCGCCCAATTTGGAGATATAAGAGTAGCTCCACAAATAGCTGTATTATTTTCTTGAAAAGAGGCTGTAAAATTCCATTTAGTACTAGAGTCTTCAACAGCAGAGCCATTTATAATTCTTAGATTATGTTCAGCTGATAGAGTTATTATTGATAATGTTATCGGTAATAGTAATTTTTTGAAGTGCATTAAAAATCCTTTAATATGATTAAAAGATATTAACATAATGTAACTTAATTGATTAAAAGTGGTGACCCCATGGAGAATTGAACTCCAGTAACATGGATGAAAACCATGGATCCTAACCGCTAGACGATGGGGCCACTATATAATATAAAAAAACAAGTTTAAAAGATGGTGACCCCATGGAGAATTGAACTCCAGTAACATGGATGAAAACCATGGATCCTAACCGCTAGACGATGGGGCCACTTAATAACTTGTGGACGGCATTATATGCAATTATTGCTTAATAAATCCTTAATCCATATAAATTTTCTATTGAAATTTAGAAAAACTAATTTAATTAAGAAGAGTAGGCTATGATTATATCATGAAAAAATATGAAATATTAGAAAAATACTTTGGATACAAAAAATTTAGACCTCTTCAAGAGGAAATTATAGATGGAATATTAGAATCAAAAGATGTATTAATGATTTTACCAACAGGAGGTGGTAAATCTTTATGCTATCAATTACCATCTTTAATTATGAATGGAGTTACTATTGTTATATCTCCACTTTTAGCATTAATGCATGATCAGGTTATGGCTCTTAGAACTAATAGCATATCTTCTGCAATGTTAACTTCCATGCAAGATAAAGAAGAGAGTTATAAAATTGAACAAGAACTTTTAAAAGGCAATATAAAGCTTTTATATATTGCTCCAGAAAGACTCGCTAATGGATATTTTTTAAATTTTTTACATAAATTAAATATAAACTTTTTTGTTATAGATGAAGCTCATTGTGTAAGTGCATGGGGTCATGAATTTAGAGAAAATTATCGACAATTAAATATATTAAAAGACCAATTTCCAACTGTTCCAATATCTGCATTTACAGCTACAGCAACCACAGAAGTAGAAGAAGATATTTCAAAACATTTACAATTAAATGAACCGATTAAAGTAAAAGGATTAGTTTTTAGATCTAATCTAACTATAAAATCTGTGAATAGAATAAAGGATGGAAAGCAACAACTTTTAGATTTTTTAAAACGGCATAAAAATGATGCAGGAATAGTATATACTTTATCAAGAAAATCAACTGAAAGTATTGCTGAATTTTTACAAACTAAGGGTATTAATGCTAAGTTTTATCATGCTCAAATGGAAACTAAAGATAAGAATAAAGTTTATGCTGATTTTGTATCAGATAAGATTCAAATTGTTGTAGCTACAATAGCTTTTGGTATGGGTATAGATAAAAGTAATATTCGTTTTGTAGTTCATTTGACAATGCCAAAAACGGTTGAGAACTTTTATCAAGAGATAGGTAGAGCAGGAAGAGATGGTATTGAGGCAGAAACTCTATTATTATTTTCTAATTTTGATATTATTCAACAAAGAAATTTTATAGATGAACTTCCAGATACTCCTTATAAAGATAATGTATATAAGAAACTAGATAAGATGACTCGTTTTGCAAAAACTGAAATTTGTAGACATAAAAGTATAGCTTCATATTTTAATGATACTATAAATGAGTGCAAAGATAAATGTGATAACTGCCTATCGCCAGAGATTAAAAAAGTTGATATTTCAATAGCTTCAAAAAAATTACTATCAACAATAATAAGAACCAATCAAAAATTTGGATTAATATATCTTATTGATATACTTAGAGGAAGTAAAGATAAAAGAATATTAGAAAATAATCATAACGATTTATCTGTTTATAATATTGGGGGAGAGTATACAAAAGCTCAATGGATAACAATCGGTGACCGTTTATTAGAATTAGAAGCAATAATAATTGGGGATTTTAAGGTAAACTTTTTATCTCAATTTGGAGTAGAAATATTAAAAGGAATGCATAATATTGAGATACGAAAAGATAGATTAGAAATTAAAAAAGAAAAGACAGTTAAAGTTAAAAAATATAATTTAAATTATGATGAAAATATATTTAAAGATTTAAAAGAGATAAGAACATTTATTGCTAAATTACATAATATTCCTCCATATATGGTATTTTCTGATAAAACTCTAATGGAATTATCAACATTTAAACCAAAAACTCAAACTCAAATGTTAAATATACATGGAATAGGAGATATAAAATTTCAAAAATATGGAAAAGATTTTTTAGAATATTTAAATATTATTAATAAAATATAAAACAAAAAAACAATTTAAACAAGACAAAAGGAAGTTTTACATATAATGGGAAATTAAAATTACAAAAATAAGTAGAATAAAGTCCCTTGCGTGTTCAAAACCAACGACTTTATTCATAAAGAGATATTACAGAATTTATCGTTAAATTCTGCTTTATTTAGATACTTTTTTTGTTAAATCAAGAGATGTTGGTAATGGACTCTTGGAAATATTATATTTTCAAGGAATTATTATGTCATTTTTTAACAAACCTACCCAAAATCAACAATTAGATATCATCGATATTGCAGATAATTTAAATAACTGTAAACAATCAGGAGATAATTTTAGAGAAGATTGTCCAATTTGTGAATCTCAAAGCTCTAAACCTTTTGTTTTATTTCCAAATGGAGGGTATTATTGTCACTCTTGCAATGAAAAAGGTGGAGCTTTTAAACTTATTACTGATGTTTTTAAATTAAATTATAACAATTTTAGAGATAATCTACAAAAAATCAATCCATTTAAAAG
>Ga0256837_1001939_pt1 | contig 13494 bp, 15 predicted proteins | sample 4562384metaG_FD_185976 | JGI IMG/M metagenome (GOLD analysis project Ga0256837, IMG submission 185976) | Hydrothermal vent microbial communities from Guaymas Basin, Mexico - 4561-384 | ecosystem: Environmental > Aquatic > Marine > Hydrothermal vents | place: Mexico: Guaymas Basin | collected... | reverse complement strand
ATGTTCTATTGTTTGGGTTTTATATTCGTTCATGGCTTTTTTTATACTATTTTAGCAGATTTCTTTTATTCTTTTTTTTGGAGATTTGGGTGGGGAATGTCAGTATTAAATATAAAGTTTTTGGCTTTGAGTGTAAAATTGTATCTGCGTAATATCATTCAGCTATGCTACCAAAGCTCCAATTACTTTGATAATTACAAAGCCTCCTGCTACAAGCCATACAAACATAGCAATTGCAGTATATAGCGGAGCCATTCCTACATTTTTGAATTTGCTAAACTGTGTACCCATACCAAGAGCTGTCATTGCCATAGTAAGCAAGAATGTATCTATGGTGTTGATATTGTCAATTGTACTTTTTATACTACTGGCATATGGTTGTAAAGAGGTGTTTAGATAGTATAAAATGAGTGAATTAATTCCTGCAACAATTACAAAATATACTGCAAACCATGGTATAACAATATGTATCTTTTTGCCATTTTTTGAATGGGTATTTTGGATTAGACTCAATACCACTCCAAGTATTATAAGCATAGGAGCAATTAGTAATACTCTTGTCATCTTTACAATTACAGCACTATTTGCCATCTCTGGTGGTGTATTTGGGATAGAAGCTGGTACTGCTACCACTTGAGCTACTTCATGTATAGTTCCACCCACATATATACCAAAAGTTTGCGGATCCATATGCAAAAAGTCGCTACTTGGTTCTATAATGGTTGTATATAGAACCGGATACAAAAACATAGAGATTGTTCCAAAGAGTACTACCATAGATACTGCAACTGCTGTTTTATACTCATCGGCTTTTAATACAGGTTCTGTTGCCAATACTGCTGCTGCTCCACATACAGAAGCTCCGGAAGCTGTTAGTATAGATGTATCTCTATCCATTTTAAAAACCTTTGTACCCAGCCAGATACCAATTAGCATAGTACTACTAAGCATTATAAGTGATACCAAAAACCCATGCAATCCAACTTCTGCAATTTGTTGGAATGTGATACGAAATCCATAGACTACTATGGCAAATCTAAGTATCTTTTTGGCAGAGAATATTATACCACTCTCCCAAGAGGGTGGAAAGTGGTTATGTAGAGTATTTGCATAAAATATACCTATTACAATACCAATTACCAGTGGAGATAATCCAAGAGCAGATACAAAAGAGAGTTGTGATATATATGTAGCTCCAGATGCAACAGTAGCTACAAAAATAATTCCAGATATTGTACCCCGCCTCTTGTTTAGAGAAAATGGCATAAAGTTATCCTTTGGGGTTAGTTTTAATAATTTTAAATTATTAGATGAAATTATATATATTTATATTGAAAAGTGAGCTTTATTGTGGTTGTGATATTGTAATTGATATAATTTTATTATGCAAAACCGAAAGCTTTTAGCTTTCAGCTTTCAAGAAGTAGTGTGACAATTCACTTTTTTTGAGAACTCTTATTAGATTTATTGCTCCTGGAGTACCTACTGGATAACTTGCTGTTAGTACATAAGACTCTTCCATATTCAATATGGCTCTATCTATACCATCTTTTATTACCTCTGTAAAAATATCTTGAAGTGAATTTTGAGATGTTCTAAATGCTGGTACTACTCCCCATGATAGAGTTAGCCATCTGGATACTTTTATATCATAAGTTATTGCATATATTGGTTTTTTGGGTCTGTATCTTGCCAATTTTCTAGCAGAAAGGCTAGATGTAGTCAGTGATAGTATTGCTGAGGCTGTAATATTGTTTGCAAGCATTACAACAGATTCATTTACTACATCACTCTCATCTGTTGGTGGTAATGATGTAAATTTGTCATGTGGAAATATCTTTTCAGCTTCTGTAATAGTTAATGCCATTGTCTCTACTGCTTTGAGTGGATATTTGCCAACAGCTGTCTCTTCTGATAACATCAAGCAATCTGAACCATCTAGTACTGCATTTGCTACATCTGATATTTCAGCTCTGGTTGCTCTTTCTGCCTTTGTCATAGAAAATAGCATCTGTGTAGCAGTAATTACAGGTTTACTAGCAAGATTTGCTTTGCGAATAATCTCTTTTTGGACTTCTGGAACCCTATAGTATGGTATCTCAATACCCAAATCTCCACGAGCTACCATTATACCATCACTCTTTTGTAGTATCTCATCAAAGTTTTCTACTGCATCAAACTTCTCTATCTTTGCAATAAGATGCTGTTTACCTCCTAATGAGTTGACATAATTTTTTACCTGGGTCATATCTGAAGCTTTTTGTACAAAAGATATTGCCATAAAATCTACATCATGCTCTACACCCCAGGCTATATCATCTCTATCTTTTGGAGTGAGTACATCAATATCCAATCTTGTACCTGGAAAATTGACTCCTTTGTGCGAGGAGAGGTATCCTCCACTGATTACTTCAGTAACAATACTCTCTTTTATTGATACCACTCTTACACCAATAGCACCATCACTCATATATACAAGATCACCAACACATAATTTATCCAATAATTGAGGTCTATTTAGTGTCAATCTCAATCTGTGTGGCTTTATAAATGTACCTATAATATCATCTCTTACAAATTCTACTATATCGCCAATTTCTAACTTTACACTCTCTTTTAACTCTCCTATTCTTACCTTTGGTCCGCTAATATCTTGGAGTACTCCTACACAGTATCCTACTCTCTTTTCAGCCTCTTTTATATTTTGGAGTAAAACTTCATGTTCAGAGTATGTACCATGACTAAAATTAAGCCTAAAGAGATTGACTCCAGCTCTTATCATACTTTCGAGCTTTTCTACTGTGCTACTTGCTGGTCCTACAGTAGCTAGAATTTTACAATGTTTGATCATTGTTTTCTGTGCATTATAGCATCTGGAAAGATTACACCATCTATACCAAATCTAGCATTTGTCTCAATACCCTTTTCATCATCAATAAGTACTAATATTTTGGTATCAAACATATACTCATTTGCAACCTTTTGCATAACAATAGCTTGTTCAAAGTTGCATACTGCATAAGATACTCCCAAAGCATTTGCAATTAATGCTTCTTTGATAGAACCAATTACTACAGCATACTCTCTGCCAAGCTCTATACAGTAGTGTGCTACATCAATAGATGCATTTAGTGGCTCAAGCAGTATAATATCTTCTGCCGGGATATGTTCTATTTCTGATTTTGTAAATACTTTAGAAAACTTTTTACTCTCAATCCATGGGTGTCCAAATATCAACATAAATACTCCTTTAATTTAATTGGGTAAACACTCTTTTGAGCAGTAGTATTTACCATTATATATAATAGCTTCACTCTTTACTACAAATGTAGAACACTTCTCACACTCTACTAGTGTATCTTTATCTATCATTAAATCTTCATCTTGTTGTTTTTTGGTTTTTACCTCTTTGGTATCTTTTTGCCAATTGAGTGTACCTCCAAACTTTTTGTATATCCAAAATACAACTGCACCTATTATTATAAGCTTTAATAACATTTGTCAATCTCCTCCACTCTCTCTACCGCTACTATCTCAACTTGAACTATCAAAATCACTTCCTGAGTCTAAATTTCTTTTTGACTTAAAACTCTCATCATCTTCTAAATCTGTTGGGCTACTTGTAGTGTTACCATCTATAAGTATATCAAAGTATATACAAAAAGATACTATCTATTATTTTTAAAAGCATTCCTTCTTACCTGCTATATATAGATATTTACGATACCCTTTTGTAAATACTTTATAGTCCTTTTTTATAGAGGCATCTTCTATCTCTTTATCCACATTGGAGCCTTTGTAGAGTAGGTATGATGTCTTTGGGGTAACCAGATTTGATACAAGCTCCATCAATACAGAAGTATTTCCAACAGCTCTTGAGAGTATCATATCAAATGGTTTACTATCCAACTCTTCAACTCTTTTCTTTGCAACTTCTACACCCTCAAGCTCCAACTCTATACTGACATATCTCAAAAATGAAGCTCTTTTGTTGCGTGGTTCACACAAAACAGCTTTTGTATCACTCCATATTATAGCTACTACAATAGCAGGAAATCCTGCACCGCTTCCTACATCTAGCCACATAGTCGGTTTTGGTATATACTGGAGTGGATATAAAGAGTCTATTATATTTGAGGCTATATCACTATCTTTTAGTGAAGCGGTTAGATTGTGTATTTTGCCCCACTCCTGAAGAGTATTTGAGTACTTGACCAACTTTTCAAGTTGAAGTGGTGTAACAGATACTCTCTCCTCTTCAAGTCTCTTCTTTAGGTACTCTGTTTTCATAACAGATGCCCCAATTGCTCTTTTTTGGTTTGTAGATACTTTTGATTGTATGGATTAGGTACCATCTTTATTGGGATTCTCTCTATTATATCTATATTTTTGAGTGACTCTATCTTTTTGGGGTTATTTGTGAGTAGTTTGAGTCTCTTTATACCAAAGTGGTGTAGTATAGTCTCTACTATCTCATAAGTTCTCTCATCTGCTGCAAATCCCAACTGGTGGTTGGCTTCTACTGTATCTAGTCCTCTATCTTGCAAAGCATATGCATTTACTTTATTGAGCAATCCTATATTTCTACCCTCCTGGCGATGGTATATTACCATTCCACCCTCTTTGGATATAAGCTTTAGTGCATATTCCAGTTGCTCTCCACAATCACACTTTATTGAGCCTAGTGCATCACCAGTTAAACACTCTGAGTGTACCCTGACTATTGGAGTATCAGGCAAAGGTTCTGTAAATATAGCCAAATGCTCTTTGCACTCCTCTTTAAATGCCTGTATTTTGAATGTACCATACTTTGTAGGTAGTGTTGCAATTTGTGATATTTCAATCTTTTTCATACTGCAATTATACCTTGATTTTATTGCTTGAAGTTGGTAGTTTGGAATAAACTTTTGACCCCTTACATACATTTCTGCAAAAAACTCTTTAAATCACTTCCAAAATAAGTTTCCTTGTGTATAATTCGTTACGAATTTTCACACTATCAAAGGAAAAGAGTGCAAAATACTACACTTATACTATTAGCAGCAGGAAGTGCAACCAGATTTGGACTACCAACCAAAAAGCAGTGGCTCTATCAGGAGGATAAACCTCTGTGGCTTTGGGTAGCTGAGAGTTTTACACAAGAGTTTGATTTTGTAAAAATTGTTATTGTAGGAGCATCAAGCGAAATAGATTATATGAAAAACTTTAGTAGTAAATACTTTTTTGTTTCTGGTGGTAACAGCAGACAGGAGTCACTAAGTAATGCACTAAAAGAGGTTGATAGTGAATGGGTACTTGTAAATGATGTAGCAAGATGCTGTATAGATAAAGATATGATAGAGCGTATATTCAAAAACAAAGAACAAGCTGATGTGGTAGTTCCTGCATTAAAAGCTGTAGATACTGTATATCTTGATAGTAATCCAGTAAATAGAGATGCTATAAAGCTTATTCAAACTCCTCAATTGAGCCGTAGCAGTATGCTAAAGAGAGCTTTAGAGAGTAATTATGAGTTTACCGATGAAAGTAGTGCCATACAGGCAATAGGTGGTAGAGTTGTATTTGTTGATGGCTCACCAAATGCCCACAAATTGACAACTCCTCAGGATATATCCAAAATTCCTTGTCTAAAGCCCCCTTCAAATAGAAGTTTTACAGGTTTTGGTATAGATACTCATGCTTTTGAAGATAATAAACCTATGTATTTGTGTGGTGTTGAGATAGGTGTAGATTATGGCTTCAAGGCTCATAGTGATGGTGATGTAGCTATCCATGCACTAATAGATGCACTGCTTGGAGCAGTAGGATTGGGAGATATTGGTGAGCATTTCCCTGATAATGACAATAGATACAAAGGAATAGACTCAAAAGAGTTATTAAAGAGTATTTTAAAGATGATAAATGGAGTTGGTTTTGAGATATGGCATATAGATATGACAATAGTAGCCCAAAAACCAAGATTAAAAGAGTATAAAGAGATTATGAGAGAGAGTTTGTCAAATATAATGAATTTGGGCAAAGCACATATAAACATTAAAGCTACAACATCAGAGAAATTAGGCTTTATTGGTAGAAAAGAGGGGGTAACAGTGCATTGTGTAGCAACTGTGGGTTATTTTGATTATAGGAGAGTAGTGTGAAGATAGTTATAGTAGAGAGTGAATTGTATCTTGCACAAAGTATTGCTTCAAAACTCAATGAGTACAATTTTGATACAGAGATATATAGCTCAGTAAAAGAGGCTATGGATAGTTATGCTGATGTCTATTTATTGTCAACCAATTTGCCAGGGCAAAACTTTATGCCGTTAATTGACAAGTTCAAAGATAAAAATATAATACTAATGGTCAATTATATCAGCAATGATACTGTGGGAGTTCCTCTAAAAAGAGGAGCAAAGGATTATATAGTAAAACCTTTTATGATAGAAGAGCTTATTCGCAAAATAGAGCATTATCATCGCTTTTGTATGCTTCAAATGCAAAACAGTTTCTATAAAGCACATATTGATGTATTACTCGAAGAGTTGGAATTACCCATAGATCCAAACAAATTGCCAATTCCTGTAGTAATTCGTACAAACTATCAGCGATTAGCAGATAAGATAGTATTGGAGTTAAATAGTATTGGTAACAATATGTTTGTATATATTCCTCTAACAGATGAAGATTGGAAGAGTAGATTAGAGAAGTTGAGCCAAGAGTATATAGCATATCTGCCATATCTTGAAAAGCTTAAAAAGGGTGAGATTGAATTACTCTTTGAGATACTAAAGGGTAAAAGATTTATCTTGACAGATACAAGTGAATCTATAAAAACACCATTTGAGACAATCAATCTATCTTCTGAGAATAAACTCTATAACCAAAATGAGATATTGACAATAGATGAGTATGTACAATATATAGTCAGAACTTTCCAATACAAATTTCCAGATACAGAGCTGAGTAAAAAGCTTGGCATCTCTCGTAAGAGTTTATGGGAAAAAAGGAAAAAATATGACCTTTTCAAAAGGAAATAGAGAGTTACATATAGATACAGAAGCTCTATCTACTCTTGCTTTGGTACAAGAGGGGTTATTGTATCCTGCTACTCACCTAATGGGTAGCAAAGAGGCAAAAGAGGTAGATACTACTCACCAATACAAAGGTGTTCCTCTTCCATTTTCATTTATTTTAGCCCCTACAGGCAAAAAAAACAAAGAAGCACTCAAGAGTTTTAAAAGGGGTGATAGAGTTGATTTGATCTCTCAAGAGCAAAAGGTGGGAGAACTTATTGTAGATGAAGTATTTCCAATAGATCCCAAAGAGAGGCTCTTAAATATATACGGTACAGCAGATCCCTCTCATCCTGGTGTCAAAAATACAATGAATAGACTTGGTAATTTGGCAGTAAGTGGAGAGTACAAAGTTGAGTATCCGCTAATTAAAGATACCATACACAGAGTTCAAGAGTTAATCAGAAGAACAGGAGCCAAAAGAGTATCATCTATGATGCTTGCAGCCAATCCTTTTAACAGAGCTCATGAGAGAATGATTAGACAGACTCTAAGTGATGCTGATATTATGGTACTTTTTTTGCGTAAGCCTTTTACAAATGAGGGGCTTAGATATGATATTAGAAGAGATGCTCTACAATTGTTTATAGATAATTTTCTACCCCGAAATAAAGTAGTAGTTATTCCATTTGAAAATAGTTATATGTTTGCTGGATATAATGAGTTGATATTAGATGCCCTTTTGGCAAAAAATTATGGTTGTCATGAATTGGTTATTGGTAAAAATCACGCAGGGCTTGGACTCTATTATGACAAAAATCGATTAAATACTCTCTTTGATACACTTATAAATATAGATATAGATATAAAAACAGTTGATGAATTTGTATATTGTGATACCTGTAAAACTCTTGTAAGTACTCTTACTTGTCCACATGGACAGCACCACCATATACACTACCACTCTGAATCTATCATGTCACTTATCCAAAATGGCATATTGCCACCTACTATTTTGGTACGCAAAGAGATTTCAGCCAATATAATATCTGCACTCTTTCCAAATCGTATCAAAAATCTACAAGAGATATACTACTCACTGATGCCAAGCTCTGGTCTGCTTGAGAAAAAGAGTAATGAGCAGTTTTATATAAAGTTGATGGAACTATATCAAACAAGTTCTCTAACATAAGGATTGAATATGAATTTACAAAAGATATTTTTATCATTTTTTGGATCAGGCTATGCACCAAAAGCACCAGGTACTATAGGTACACTGGCTTCTATGCCACTTGGTTTGCTGATACTATACTATATGGGTGAAAAGAGTCTCTTTACCATAACTTTTGTTATTACAGTAATAGGCATACTTGAAGTAAACAAATATGAAAATAGCTCTGGTAGTCATGATGATTCATGGATAGTTATAGATGAGACTGCTGGAGTATGGCTTACTATGGTAATTACATATCAGGGATTTATAACACATCCTACTACAACAATGGCCATATTGGCTGTAACTCTTAGTTTTTTTTCATTTAGATTGTTTGATATATGGAAACCATCTACAATAGGCTGGATAGATAGAAATCTAAAAGGAGGTTTGGGAGTTATGCTAGATGATACACTAGCTGGTATTGCTGCAGGACTTTTAAATCTGTTGATAATAAAAGGAGTTATTGAGGCACTATACTGAAAATATCTTTTTGTATATAGCTCCTTTTGGTGTGAGAGTACTACTGTATAGTGCTATTTGTTGGTGTAGAAAACCCAAATTTTTAGGAGTTTTCTCTAATGCTTTTTGATACTTTGGTATAGATATATGTTTGATTCTACACAGTGTGATATGAGGCTTGAATCTATCTATATCAAACCCTACACTCTTTAACTCTTCAGCTTTTTGATATATTATATTTTGCTCTTTTATACCTATATATAGTACTCTTGGAGGTTTTCCAAGCAATGATACATACTCTAGTTCTATCTGTTTTTTTAGAGGTGTTACCAGAGATAATCTATCTATAATATCCTGGGTATCTTCTATATCTCCCAAAAACTTCCAAGTTAGGTGCAAATTACTGCTACTTACCCACTTCCCATTAATTGAATCAAAAAATTGTTTTTGGAGATTATAGTAAATAGGTACTGTTGCTTTTGTTGCTATAAATAGTCTCACTTTTTATTCCTTTTATATGTGTATATTTTATACAGTTAGATATATTTTACTTACAATATAATATTACCAGATTATTAAAATAGGAGATAGAGTAGTGGAAAATATGTCGTATGTACTTGATACATTCTTTGCATTGTTTGCTATGACACTTATTATATTTATGGTGCCGGGGTTTGCAATGCTTGAGGCTGGTTTGGTTAGGACCAAAAATGTAACTGCTGTATTGATGACAAATACAATGATATATGCAGTAGCATCTATGATGTTCTTACTCATAGGATATACAATAGCTTTTGGAAGTTGGGAGAGTAGTAGTATGAGTATATGGGCTACTTTTTTGTTTCAGATGGCATTTGTAGGAAAGAGTGTAAATATTATGAGTGGTGGTGTGAGTGAGAGAACCAAAATAATGCCTCTTATACTCTTTACTATTGCAATGGCAGGTTTTATATATCCATTTATTGTAAATTTGACTTGGGGAGCAAATATATTTGAGGATACATTTTTAGATATATCCAGTATGCATGATTTGGCTGGTTCTACTGTAATTCACTCTACTGGAGGATGGGCATTATTAGCTGCTATTATGGTAATTGGTCCAAGAAGAGGCAGATATATAAAGGGTAGAGTAAGAGTTATTCCAGCTTCTAATATTCCTTTGGTTACTCTTGGTGCATTTTTATTATGGATTGGGTGGTTTGGCTTTAATGGAGGAAGTGTAGGTTCAATTAGTTCCAAAGAGAGTGTAGATACCGTAGCACTTACTATCATGAATACTAATACAGCTGGAATAGCTGGTGCAATAGTAGCTATGATAGTACTATATCTCAAATATAAAAAGCTAGATATTACAATGATACTCAATGGAGCATTGGGTGGATTGGTAGCTGTAACTGCTGGAGCTGATCTATTTAGTATATATGAACCTATATTAATAGGTGGTATTGGAGCTATGTTTGTAATGTGGGCTGTACCATTTTTTGACAAATTGAGATTAGATGATCCCGTTGGTGCTCTTTCTGTACATCTAATTAATGGTGTATGGGGAACTTTGGCTGTAGGAATTTTTACTGATGTATCATTGTGGTCTCAAATAAAGGCTATTATAGTAGTAGCTATTATAGCTTTTGGCTCCTCTTATATACTTATTAAGCTTATTAACAAATACTTTACATTTAGAGCTACAGATGATGAGCAACTTGAGGGGCTTGATTATATAGAGTGTGGAATGGAATCTTATCCTGAATTTAAACAGACACTATAAAATATCTGCATACCGTTACAAATAGGACTCTTTTTCTCCTATTTGTAATAGATATTTCTCCAACTTAGACAAATATAAAGATTATTTAAGATTTCATTGGTATAACTGTACCCAAATATATCCCAAATTGTATTGGGTAAATCTATACTAAATAGAGGATAACTCCATGAGAGAAGAGTGGTTGAAAAAAAGAGAAAATGATAGTGTGCGTACTCAGATGTATTATGCCAAACAGGGTATTATAACTGAAGAGATGAGAGTAGTCGCAAAAAAAGAGAGAATCGATCCTGAATTTTTGCGTAGCGAGATAGCAAGAGGCAGATGTATAATACCTGCAAATGTTAATCACTTGCACTTAGAGCCTATGGCTATAGGTATGGCAGTAAATTGTAAAATCAATGCTAATATCGGCTCTTCTGCACTTGCTAGTGATGTAGCTGGAGAGATAGAGAAGGTTAATGTCTGTCTAAAATATGGTGCTGATACTATTATGGATCTTAGTACCGGTGGAGATTTGGATGCTATTAGAGAAGCAGTTATTGCACACTCAACTGTACCTATTGGAACAGTACCCATATATCAAATTTTGCATGATATTAATGACAAAGTCGAAGATTTGACTATAGATATTATGCTTCAGACACTGGAAAAACAGGCACAACAGGGTGTAAGCTACTTTACTATTCATGCTGGATTTTTGCTGAGATTTATGCCTCATGTAGCAAAAAGAAAGATGGGTATAGTCAGCCGTGGAGGCTCCTTGATGGCTGCTTGGATGATGCACCACCATAGAGAAAATCCATTTTATGAAGCTTATGATGAGATTTTGGATATTTGTAGAAAGTATGATGTATCTCTATCTTTGGGTGATAGTCTAAGACCTGGTTGTTTGTATGATGCTAGTGATGAAGCTCAACTTAGTGAACTCAAGGTACTAGGAGAACTTACTCTAAGAGCTTGGGAGAAAGATGTACAGGTAATGATAGAAGGTCCAGGTCATGTACCACTTAATCAGATAGAGCGTAATATGAAGTTAGAGCGTGAGTATTGCCATGAAGCTCCATTTTATATATTAGGACCACTTGTAACTGATATTGCAGCTGGATATGATCATATAAGTTCAGCCATTGGAGCAGCAGTAGGTGGTTGGCATGGAGCTAGTATGCTATGCTATGTTACACCAAAAGAGCATCTTGGTTTGCCAAATTCAGCAGATGTTAGAGAAGGAATTATTGCCTATAAGATTGCAGCTCACGCAGCTGATATTGCCAGAAACAGACCAGGAGCTAGAGAACCAGATGATATGATGAGTGATGCTAGATACAGTTTTGATTGGAATAAGCAGTTTGAGTTGGCCCTAGATCCAGATAGAGCCAAAGAGTATCATGATGAGACTCTGCCACAAGATGTATTTAAAGAGGCAGAGTTTTGCTCAATGTGCGGACCAAAGTTTTGTAGTTACAAGATTACTCAAAACATAGTAGCCGAACATGGAGAGAGTATGAAAGATGAAGACAAAATGTCTATGCCTTCATAATATTAAAGTATAAAACAATTTAATTAAGGAGAGTTAATGAATAAAGATCAAATTTTAGAGGCACTAAGCCATGTTACATATCCTGGATTTACAAAAGATATTGTAAGCTTTGGTTTTGTAAAAGATATAGAGATAGATGATAATCGCGTAAAAGTAACAGTAGAGATTACTTCAAGTGCAGATGAAGTCAAGATGCAACTTATCAAAGATATAGAGACTGAGATTGCAAAATTGGGTGCTGATGATGTATATGTAGATATTATAGCTCCCAAAAAGCCTGTTGAGAGAAGTAACTCTATGAGTGGCAAGAATATAGCTCCACAAATCAAAAATTTTCTAATGATAAGCTCTGGAAAAGGTGGAGTTGGCAAATCAACAACAGCAGTAAACCTAGCTATTGCTATGGCTATGCAGGGTAAAAAAGTAGGATTATTGGATGCAGATATCTATGGTCCAAATATTCCAAGAATGATGAATATAGATAGTATCAAACCAGAAGTTGTTGGCAACAAAGTAAAGCCTATTGAAGCTTATGGAATAGAGGTTATGAGTATGGGTTCACTAATGGAGCCTGGACAATCTCTAATCTGGCGTGGTGCTATGATTATGAAAGCAATTGAACAATTCCTAAGAGATATTCTATGGAGTGATTTAGATGTACTTGTTATTGATATGCCTCCAGGAACAGGTGATGCTCAATTGACTTTGGCCCAATCTGTACCAGTTACAGCCGGAGTTACAGTAACTACTCCTCAAGAAGTCAGCTTGGATGATAGTAGAAGAAGTCTTGATATGTTCCAAAAATTGCATATTCCAATAGCTGGTGTTATAGAGAATATGAGTGGATTTATATGCCCTAAGTGTGGTGAAGAGTCTGATATATTTGGTATGGGTACATCAGCTCCAGTTGCCAAAGAGTACAATACAGAATTACTTGCTAGAATCCCAATAGAGCCAGAGGTTAGAATAGGAGGAGATAGCGGTAAGCCTGTAACATACTTCAAGCCAGATAGCCAAACAGCCAAAAGATTCCAAGAAGCAGCCTCGAAAGTGATTGCATTTATGGATAAAATAAATGCCGAAGGTGGAGCAGATAATGCAGCAATCCAACCAACCACCCCTCCAGGTGTCAGTGCCTGTAGCATGAAGTAACACTTCAATATAATCTATCCCTTTTTTGGGGATAGAGTTTTTATAACTGGATAAAAAATTCAAATGAATATAAAAGTTAATAATATAGGAAAAGTAAAACAAGCTGATATTGAAATAGGTGATTTGACAATTTTTGTAGGCAAGAATGGAACAAACAAAAGTTACATAGCTCATACTGTTTATATATTGGATAAAATATTAGATTCCTTTAGACATTTTGATTACTCCCCTTCTTTAAAGAGTTTGCTGACAAATTGGATATTGATATAGAAGAATTTTTTATAAAATATAAACAAAAAGAGTATGAAAGTTATGAAGGGAATATTTTTGCTGGTAAAAACAGAAGAGTAGTATATAAGTTTGATACA
>Ga0256837_1001938_pt1 | contig 13502 bp, 15 predicted proteins | sample 4562384metaG_FD_185976 | JGI IMG/M metagenome (GOLD analysis project Ga0256837, IMG submission 185976) | Hydrothermal vent microbial communities from Guaymas Basin, Mexico - 4561-384 | ecosystem: Environmental > Aquatic > Marine > Hydrothermal vents | place: Mexico: Guaymas Basin | collected... | reverse complement strand
TTTAGGTTAAGAGAAAAAAGAAAAGCCGGTTTATTAAATTTCAGCTCAAAAAACAGCTGAGTTTTTATGTTGCTAAATGGTGCATTTTTACTTCGCATATTGGTGTATTTCTGGATTGCGCTTGACACTTGTCCGCTGTTCTCTACAATATATTCAACCGACACATTTGAAGTATTGAAACACTAAACCTCCTTTAAATTATATAAATAATGACTGATTCAACCGACACATTTGAAGTATTGAAACCGAGAGTATTGGAATTGGAATAAGAACGTATCGAGATTCAACCGACACATTTGAAGTATTGAAACAAAATCATTAAATTTTATTGAATATGATTTAACTCATATTCAACCGACACATTTGAAGTATTGAAACTCAAATAATCCAACTGCTTTGATAAAAAAACAGTTAATTCAACCGACACATTTGAAGTATTGAAACATATCGATGTCCTCACTGTCTGCAATGTCTAACACTGATTCAACCGACACATTTGAAGTATTGAAACAGGTTTGATACTTTCTCCAAAATCACCTCTTGCTTAATTCAACCGACACATTTGAAGTATTGAAACTCGTATATCCTTTTTAAAACAATATCGGCAAAGTATTATTCAACCGACACATTTGAAGTATTGAAACTTCAAAAATCCCCCGATTCCTTCATACGCTTCGTTTAATAAACCGAAACAACTGAAGTATTGAAACGAACACATGAGGCACAGAAGTTCCATCTGTTCTGGATAAACCGATACATTTAAAGTATTAAAATATTTATGCGACCCAACTAAAATAACCAGCACCAATTCAACCGATACACTTTTGCTGTTAAACTAACTGATTATATAATATTTAAAACCTAAATTTTTTAACCTCCAAATCCTCTTTAAAATTCACATAGTATAATATCTCGTTACAATCCCCAATCAAACATTTGAGCCCGAGCATTGAAGAAATTGAGCCTATCAAATTAACCATAGGAGGAATTTGAGCTTTTATTTCGTGTGTTTTTGTAGCAAATATGTCAAAAGATGTGGTTTTAAACACTCCGACCTGTCCATGCCACTCTTCAACACTTGCGTATATCCACGGAATATTATTTTTTTTGGCAAATTTATCTATCTTTTTTCTTACATCAAAATTATCCGTTGCATCAAATACCAAATCAACATTAACATCTAAGCTTAGATTTTCATCAAAATATCCGTCGATTACTTCTATATCCGTTGCACATCTGTTGATTTTTTCAGCAAGCACGTCCGCTTTTTTTCTGCCTATATCATCTCTTGTAAACTGAAACTGTCTGTGGATATTATGTATTTCTATTTCATCATAATCTATCAAATATATTTTTTTAAGCCCCGTGCAACTTATTGTAGTTGCAATTATATTTCCAAGTCCTCCCGCCCCTACGATTAAAACGGATTTTTCAGAGAAAATCTTTTGATTTTTTTCCCCTATTAATTCTATCTGCCTTCTATACATCAAACTCCCTGATTGCTTCAAATACTTTTAAAGCCTGAAAATGTTCTTTTACATCATGACATCTAACAATACTCGCACCGTTTCTAACGGCTTCTGCGTGAATAACAAGCGTTCCGGGAAGCCTGTCAGCAGGGGCTATTGAAATACCCTCTTTTTGCATTATCATATCAATCATACTTTTTCTGCTTGCACCTATCAAAAGCTCATATCCGAAATGAAGAAAATGCTCCATATGCTTTATTAACGCTATATTGTCTTCAAGCCTTTTACCAAAACCTATTCCTACATCAAGCACAATTTCTTTTATTCCGAAACTTTTTGCTTTTTGAATTCTTTCACCGAAAAATTCGTCAACTTCTAAAATTACATTTTCATAATATGGATTATTTTGCATATTTTCAGGTATTCCTTTTTTATGCATTATTACTACGCAAGCACCGTATTTAGAAACCACTTTGGCATATTCGTCGCTTTCAAGTCCGGTAATATCGTTTGCTATTTTAAATCCCCTATCCAGGGCATATTCCAAAACTTCGGATTTGAAGGTATCTATACTAAATATAGCTTTTTCGTAAAGTTTTGAGGCGTATATTTCGTCGATAATAGGTTTAACTCTTTTAAGCTCTTCACGAGCTCCCGGATACACACTGCCAGGTCTGCTGGAAACCCCTCCGATATCTATAATTCCGGCTCCCTCATCAATCATTTTTTCAATCTGTTTTACAGCTTCTTTACCATGAAATCTGCTTCCTTCAAAAAAAGAATCGTCATTTGCATTAACAACACCCATAATTTTTAAAGGATATTCCGGAAAATTCAAAAATTCTTTCAGCTGTTTAGCAAGTGATTTAAGTCCGAAAGGCTGGGAAATTTCTTTATTGATAAGAATTTCAAGCTGTTTTTTATTACACAATAAAACGGCATCCGAAATTTCACTTTTACAGTTCGGAACACCTACTGGCACGGCAAGTTCCGCACCGATACTCAGGGCATCCTGTTTGAGTATGTTTGCACCGCCGCATTTTATGTCTTTAATATAAAACACAAATTCGCTTATTTTTTTCTGCATAATGGCAATACCGGCTTTATCGACACCGATACTTTCCAAAAGATTATATAGGTTTATATCCCTGTTAAGCTTATATATTTTCAAAATCTCTCCTTAACTGCAAGCAAAACCAAGGCTAAAACAGCTTTTTTATCAATATTCAGTTCAATCATTTTTATTGCATCGCTTAATATTTTCATCTGCTCTTCATTTAAAATTTTCTGCTCCAAAACAGTATAAATAAAATTTTTTAAATCTTCTTTTTCCATATCCTCTTTTAAAAATTCCAATATTTTGTCATTTGTCAGTTTTTCTATATCCAAAATTTCATATTCTTTAATATTATAGAATTTTTTTTGAATAATAAGACGCGATTTAACAGTATCCAAAAGAGCATATTTTGATTTTGTCAATAAAATAAAATCTATATTCTCAGGAGGTTCTTCAAGAAGTTTTAACAAAGCGTTTTGAGAAACATTATTGTATTTTTCAGCGGCAATAAGAATTGTTTTTTTCTCTCTTGTGGCAATATACGCCAGCTCTTTTACCTTTTGGACATCTTCTACTTTAAATTCATCCGTTATAACCGATTCATCAGGGTTTATCTCTTTTACCGCCTGTTCAAAATCATCTGTAATTATTATTTTACTCAAATTTCAACCTCTCCAAAAATAGCGGCCTTCAGTGTTTCATTAAGCATATCCGCCAGATCTAAAAGTTTTTTATCCAGATTTTCATCAAGAGATTTAAGAAAAAAATTTTTATGCAAATCCATATCCATAATCCAAAAAAACGAATCAGGTTTGTTTCTTGCAAATCTGAGTTTCGGAGTTTCAACTCCTATATACCAGAAAATATAATTGTCGTTAAAACTGATACTAAGCATATCTTCAATCATACCGAAATGCTCGTCAGTCCTGGCATATTCAAGCTGGGGAACAATTTTTTGCAAATCATATAGAGGAATAAAAGAAGGTTTAAAATCCTGAAAATTGTTAATTTTATTAATAATATAATCACTAAACCATTTTCTTTTATAATCCGTAATAATCAATATACTCTTCCCATCTATAATATTGGATATGAAATCACTGATAAGAGGAACCCATTCAAGACGTTTTTCCTCCATCCATTTTAAACTTTTATCTCTTATAAATTTTAAAGTAAACTGGTTTACATCCATTACTGTTCCAGTTTATAAGCTTTGTGCAGCGTTCTTACGGCAAGTTCTCCGTATTTTTCATCTATCACCATTGAAATTTTAATTTCACTTGTTGATATCATAAGAATATTTATATTTTCGTCAGCCAATGTTTTAAATGCCGTTGCGGCAACACCGCTGTGTGATTTCATACCGACTCCCACAACGCTTACTTTTGCAATTGAATTATCATATTCAATCTTTTCCGAATTTGTCTCATACTCTTTCAACACTTCTTTCGTAAGCTCCACTTCTGTCTGCGGAACCGTAAAAGTAAGGTTCGCTTTGCCGTCTTTTCCGACATTTTGAACTATCATATCCACATTTATATTTTTATCGGCAAGTTTACTGAAAATTTCGGCGCTTATTCCGGGTCTGTCCTCAACTCCGAAAATAGATACCCTCGCCTGGTTTTTATCGAGTGCTATACCGCTAACTAAAACTTTTTCCATATCAGGTGTCTCCTTTGTAATTAATGTTCCTTTGGTTTCTGGCGCAAACGACGATTTTACTTCAATATCAACATTGAGTTTTTTTGCAAGCTCCACAGACCTGCTCTGCATTACTTTTGCCCCGAGACTGGCAAGTTCTAGCATTTCATCATAACTTATCATATCTATTTTTTTGGCTTTCGGCTCAATTCTCGGATCCGTTGTATAAATACCGTCCACATCGGTATATATTTCACATTTATCCGCTTTTAACGCTCCAGCAATGGCAACAGCCGTCAAATCGCTTCCGCCGCGTCCGAGAGTTGTAACATCTCCATTTTCGTTAATTCCCTGAAATCCGGCTATTATTACAATTTTGCCGTCTAAAATATACTTTTTCATTTTAGACGGATCAATATTCATAATTCTCGCTTTTGTATGTGCGTTTGTGGTTTTTATTCCCGCCTGTCTTCCGGTAAGGGCTACGGCATCCCTGCCCATCGCCTGCAACGCAATACTTAATAAAGCGCTTGTAACTCTTTCTCCCGAACTTACAAGCAAATCAACCTCCCTTTGCGGAGGCGTTTTACTAAAATGAGAGGCGAAATCCAAAAGCTTATTTGTTTCACCCGCCATTGCAGACACAACTACAACCACCTGATGTCCTTCATCTGCATACTTTTTCACTATATTAGCCACATTTTGAATTCTATCCAAATCTCCCACACTAGTCCCGCCGAATTTCTGAACTACTAACATTTATCTCCTTTATAAATCAATCAAAAATTTAGAAAATTTACACCTAAAACCTCAACTTTTTGATTTTGATTTTTACCTTGTATTTTTACTGGTTACTTTTCACTTTTAAAGATATCCCTCTCTTTTAAAATAATCAAGAATAACCCTGTAAACAGGCCTTTTAAAAGACTTCACATAATCAAATATTTTATTAACTTTTACAAATTTATAATCTTCAAATTCCGGTATTTCCGTATTAAGATTAATTTTTGCACCCGGTTTCAGCTTAACAAGAAAATATTTCTGTTTCTGTCCGTCAAAAGGATACATTTTTTTTGCTATTCTTTTAGGAAAATCATATTTCTGCCACTCGGGCATCTGAGCCAAAATTTCAACTTCATCGGTTCCTATTTCTTCTTTTAATTCTCTCAATAACGCTTCTTTTTCACTTTCTCCCTCGTCAATACCGCCCTGTGGAAACTGCCAAGCATCCACATCGTTTCTTTTAGCTATTAAAACTTCCACTTCTTCGGGATATTTTGAAGAAAGAACAACAGCGGCAACATTAGGTCTATATTTTTTCAAAACATCACCTTTTTTTAGTAAAATTATAACGAATTAATAGAGAATGAAGAATGAAAAATCAAAATAAATGAAAAGTTAAAAATGAAAAACAAAAAATTACTGTATATTCACATCCCTTTTTGCGACAGTAAATGTAATTACTGTGCGTTTAATTCCTACACTAATATAAACCATTTAAAAAAAGAATATTTTGACGCCATTAAAACACAGTTTTTACATGATGTAACCTCCGACACCTGTTTTGAAACCTTATTTATCGGAGGCGGAACACCTTCTGTTATGAATGTGTCTTTTTATGAAAAGCTTTTTAATTTAATTTCTCCCCATCTGAAAAACACACGGGAAATAACCATAGAATGCAATCCGAACACATCTTTTGAATGGCTGAGGGGAATAAAAAATCTCGGTATAAACCGTATCAGCTTCGGAGTTCAAAGCTTTAATGAAAAAAAATTAAAATTTCTAAACAGAAACCACTCCCCCGCACAAGCTCTTAAAGCAATCGAAAACGCAAATAAAGCCGGGTTTGAGAATATAAATCTGGATTTAATCTATTCCACATCCATGGATACGAAAGCTCTTTTAAACAGCGACCTCCAAACAGCCTTTTCTCTTCCGGTTAAACATATCAGTGCCTATTCTTTAATAATCGAAAAAAACACAAAATGGGAAAGGGATTATTCAAAACGCAAATACGACGAAGAACTTGAAATATGGTTTATTGAAAAAATCAAAGAAAAATTCACCCAGTATGAAATATCGAATTTCGGTAAAGCGTGTCAGCACAATATGGGCTACTGGATGGGAAAAGAATATACCGGAATAGGTGCTGGAGCAGTGGGATTTGTTAATAATGAAAAGTGTAAAATTAAAAATGAAAAATTTAGGTATTATACACAAAACAATGTTTATGAATATTTGAAAAATCCTATAAAATACGAATATGAATATTTAAGTAATGACGATATAAAAAAAGAAAAAGTGTTTTTGGGACTTCGTTCAATCATAGGATTTAATGAAAATATTTTAAATGATAAAGAAAAAAAAAGAGTTGCAATTTTAATTTCTGAAAAAAAAATATACAAACAGGAAAACAAAATTTATTCTTACGATTTTTTACTTGCCGATGCCATAACGTCGTATATATTAAATTAACTTATCACTTTTCATTTTACACTTTTCACTTAATTTTACCAAGGAGCAATTGCGCTCCAGAATTTGGCAAACCAATTTTGATCCGTATATCTTTGAATATCGCCCTGGGTTTTGTATGCGATTTTCGCATCTGCTATATATTTGGAATCTATCGTATTATTCGATGCAATATCCTCAGGTCTTATTACACCGCTTATCTGGATAATCTGTTTTTGTCCGTCGACATAAATTTCACGTCTTCCGACAATATAATAATTTCCGTTTTTAAGAACTTTTACTATTCTGGCACTTACTGTTGTCTGAAAACTTTCATTTCTTTGCTGTGTTCCGCTTCCCTGAAATCCCCTGTTGGAATTCATAGAGGGAAGATTTAAACTAAGGCCGGTATTTTTTACTTTATATTCTTTGCCTCCGATATTTACACTTCCGCTTACTCCGGCATTAAAAAGGCCTCCGTTGTCGGTATTGGCTTCACTTAGTTTTTTACTGGCTTTGCTGGACTGTTTTACCTCTTCGGTAATAACAATAGTCACAATATCATTTACCTTCATAGCTTTAGTATCCGAAAAAAGATTATCTCCATTTGTAAACAAAGACCCAGGATTATTTTGAGGTATGTCATTATCTTGACTTGGCATCTGCTCTACATATTTAGGTGGTTTCATATTGATTGTAGGATCCATAGGGTGCGAAGAACAACCCAATATAAAAAAGCTGATTAAAGCTGTAAAAACTATATATTTCTTCATATAAATTGCCTTTTTTAACAAAAAAGCAAAAACTATTCCGTTTTTCCTTTCAGTTTTAAAACGGCTTTTTTTATATTATCCTGCCTCATAAAATGCTCACCTACAAGATAAGCGTCAACTCCGTTTTCGGAAAGTTTTTTTACTGTTTCAAAATCATTTATTCCGCTTTCGGCCACAACAATAACATCATCCGGAAGCAAAGGCACAAGCCTTTTACTAAGCTCCATATCCATTTCGAAAGTCTCAAGGTTTCTGTGATTAAACCCTATAATATCCGCACCTGTTTCCAGTGCCTTTTTCAAATCCTCTTCATCGTGAATTTCAAACAGCACTTCAAGGCCTATGTTTTTTGCAAAATCAAATAATCTTTTTAATTCCTTTGTTTCAAGAGCTTTTGCTATAAGCAAAACAAAATCCGCCCCCGCACCATAAGCTTCCGCAATCTGAAACTCGTCAATTATAAAATCTTTCCTTAAAAGAGGCACCGGAGAAAATGCATTTATTTCTTTGAGATATTCAAGACTTCCCTGAAAAAAATTAGGCTCGGTAAGTATGCTCATGGCATCCGCCGCCTGAGTATATTCTTTTGCAATTTCAACAGGATTAAAATCTTCTCTTATCACACCTTTGCTCGGACTTGCCTTTTTTACCTCTGCAATAATTCTGTAAGGATTTTCATCTGTCGCTTTAAGAGATTTTTTTACATTTCTGAATGTCCTCTTAGAAGATAAAAGCTTTTTCAAATCTTCTTTGTTTTTTCTTTTTTCTAAATCCGTTTTTGTCTGTGCAATTATTTTATCCAATATCATTGACTTCCCTTTTAATCGCTTTTCTTTTCTCTTTACCCCATCTTTTTCCTGTTTCTTCTTCATCTCTTCCCTGTCTTTTCACACTTTCACACTTTCACACTTTCACATTTTCACTTTTTTTCACTTTTTTTCACCCTTTTCACTCTTTTCACTCTTTTCACTCTCTTCGTCTTTTTCACCTTCTTCCTCTTCCTCACACACTCTTTTATCTTTTCTTTATGCATAACGATATCTTTATCTTTTGATTTAACATATCTGATAATATCCCATGCTTTTTTACATTTATGCAGCTTATAATATCCCCATCCCAGAGAATCAATATATTCTTTGTTATCAGGTTTCAATTCTAATGCTTTTTGAACGTATTTCAAACCTTCTTTTACATTAATATTATTATCAATCATAATATAACCCAAAAAATTATACAAATAAGCACTCGGATAAAATTTAAGCAGATATTTTAGTTTCGGTATTATTTTTTTTACCGTTTCCTTGTTAGGATAAGCCCTGTATTCATATGTGCAGTATTTCATAAGATACGGCAATGCCCCGCTTTCATCATACATTTTCCCTGCATAAAATGCGGCGTTTTTATAATCTTTTTTACTTTCATATACAATAAGTTTATATTCATCTCCGAGATTATACTTATCTATTAGATTCAAGGCACTAGCGTATTTTTTATTATCAATATATATCCTGAGCGCAAACATCAGATATTTATTGTCAAATTTTCCCATTTTTTCATATATTGTCGCCAGATTTTCATAATCATATGTTTGTTTATAGATTATAGCAAGCCTGAGACACACATCATATTCACACCCGAACATATTTAGATGAGTCCTTAGATACGCCAGTGCTTCATTGTATTTTTTTATTTTTATCAAAACGTCAACAAGCTGTAAAAGCGTCTGTTTGTTATGATTCAAAGCATAAAGCGATTTTAGGTAATCTGCCGCTTTTACATAGTTTTTTTCTTTAAGGTAAATATAAGACATCATTCTGTAAAAAAATTCATCTTTTTTATTCAGTTTTTGCAGTAATTCAATTCTTGCCTGCCGTGTCTTTTTCAATTCAAGCAGTGAAAGTATTTTATACATAAATATTTTTTTATTAAAATTATCTTCAAGATATTCACTGCTCAGTTTTATTACATCTTCATATTTTTTACGATAAAACAGAACTTCAACCATTTTTTCATAATATACGCTTTTATCGGTTTTTTCATATAAAAATTTATATGTGGCAACCGCTTCTTTAAGATTGTTTTCTTCTTCAAACATTAAAGCTTTTATAATATATTCATCTTCGTTTGGTATAACTTTTTTACCGACAGGCGGCTGTTTAACACTGCAACCGGTTATCATCAATAATAAAATCGACAATCCTATTAAATTTTTACTTTTCATTTTTCACTTTTCACTTCTATTATTCCCGGGCATTCTTTTTTAAGCTCATCAATTTTATTCTTATAATAATCCCAAAACGGAAACGTCCTGCACTGATTAGGGCGCACCGGATAAATTTTGCATCCGTTTTCAAAAAACACACAAGCATGCCCGTTTTTATACGGTTTTTCCTTTAATGAATATCTGTATCCGACTTTAATTAAAAATGTTTTTTTAAACAGTTCTTCATCAATGTTTAAAAATTCGGATATGTTTTTTATATCCTGAGGACTCACCCATATATAACCGCTCTCTCCTATGCAACAGTTACCCTCGCATTTTTGACAGGCATCGGCATCAAATTTATAAGGAAAATTCTCTTTTTCGATAATTTTCAATTCTCAATTCTCCATTCTCAATTATATTTTCACGCTTTGCGTAGCGGCTTTTTTATAAATTTCAGCCGCTTCTTTTGTATAATTTTCACCCTCAAAACCTATTAACGGAGGATGAATCTTTACCATGGATTTTGCATGTCTTTTCGCCCGTATCATTACAAGTGTGGCATCTTTGAAAATTCTGGGATACATAAACCTTATATCCGTCACTTTTAAAGGTTTAGGCATATTTGAAATTATATCATCAATTCTTTTTGCATCATAACAAAAAATAAATTCCCCTCTTTCTTTTAAAGCTTTATTTACTTTTTTGAAAAATTCGCCCATTGGCAAAAATTCCTCATAACGCGCTGTTTTTATTATTTCATTTTCACTTTTCAGGCTTCCTTTGTAAAAAGGCGGATTTGAAATTACAAAATCAAACCGTCTTTTAAATTCATATTCAAGAAAATCGCCGTTTATAACTTCCGCTTCTATTTTGTTTTCTTTAAGGTTTTTTTTTATAAATTCTTTCATAATTTGCTGTTTTTCTATAATACTTAAATTGATACCAGGAAAATCCCTTTTCAGTAAAAGCCCTAGCACTCCGCATCCACCGCCTACTTCCAAAATATCATTTTTGATATTGAATCCGGAAATAAAATCATACAAAAACATCGTATCACTGTTATAACAATATCCGTTTCGGGGCTGATACAAAATCAAACTCTTCCTTTTTTGATAAAATTTTATCAAAAAGGTTTTAATTATGATTATAATTCCAGCAAGATTATCTTCAAGCCGTCTACCAAACAAGGTTATAGCCGACATAAACAATAAACCTATGATTATCTGGTGTGCCGAAATCGCAAAACAGATTGACGATGTATGCATAGCAACAGATTCGCAAGAAGTAATAAAAATCTGCAAAAATCACGGTTTTAAAGCCATTCTTACAAGCGATAAACATAAAAGCGGAAGCGACAGAATAAAAGAAGCGGCCGATATTTTAGACCTTAAAAGCGATGATATAGTTATAAATATGCAAGGTGACGAGCCGTTTTTGGAACCGGAAATTTTAAAAGCCCTAAAAGAAAAACTTTTTGAAATTAAAAACAGAGATTTTGTGATGGTCAGCTGTTATAAAGAAATAAACGAACTTCACGCACAGGATCCGAATCTGGTAAAAGTAATTATCGATACAAATTCAGACGCAATATATTTTTCCAGAAGCAAAATCCCGTATAACCGCGATGATGTTCCTCACACATACTTCGGACATATAGGAATATACGGTTTTACCAAAAAAAGCCTTGATGAATTTGTAACGATGAAAGGAAAAATAGAGCACATAGAAAAGCTTGAACAATTGCGTGTTATAGAAAACGGCAAAAAAATAGCAATGATAAAAGTTAAAACAAAAAGTTTCGGAATAGATACAAAAGACGATCTTGAAAGGGCTAGAAATTATGCAAAAAGCAGCTGTTAGCATCGGAGATTTAAACGGTATCGGAATTGAAATAGCACTTAAAGCCCATAATACTGTTAAACAATATATAAAACCCGTATATTGCATTAACGAAAAAATGTTAAAAAAAGCCGCAAAACTTTTGAATTATGAAATTCCGAATGATTTTGAAATTTACGAAGTTAAAGGTGATTTTGAAATAAAACCGGGAATCATAGATAGGAAAGCGGGCAAATATTCGTTTGAGAGTTTTATGGCGGCTGTTAATCTCGCAAAAGAAAAAAAAGTCGACGCAATTACCACACTTCCGATAAACAAAGAAAGCTGGGCAAAAGCCGGAATTAAATACAAAGGCCATACGGAAGTTTTAAGAGACGTATTTAAAAAAGACGCCATTATGATGCTCGGATGTGAAGAGATGTATGTAGCGCTTTTTACGGAGCATATACCTTTAAAAGAAGTGGCCCAAAAAGTAAAAAAAGAAAATTTAATTAAATTTTTTATAGATTTTTATAATTCGACGAATTTTCATAAAGTCGGAGTCCTCGGACTTAATCCGCACGCAGGTGACGGCGGCGTTTTGGGTGATGAAGAAATAAACGAAATTATTCCGGCTATTAATGAAGCGAATAAAATCTTAAACAAAGAATTCTTCTACGGACCGTTGGTTCCGGATACAGCGTTTGCTTCAGGAAAAGGCAGATTTATCGCAATGTATCACGACCAGGGACTTGCGCCTCTAAAAGCGCTTTATTTTGATGAAAGTATAAATGTAAGCCTTAATCTTCCCGTTTTAAGGACATCCGTTGATCATGGAACCGCTTTTGATATAGCTTACAGGGGCATTGCAAATACAAAAAGTTATGAAAATGCGATAAAATACATCTTAAATCATAAAAAGTTGACGTAAATCAATATTTTTCATCATCCGATAGGTTATACTAAAACAAAAAAAGGATGAACATGCAAAAACTTATTAGATTTCAACACGAAAGTTTTATTAAATTCATTTATGCAAGCGTAATGGTAAAAGAAGAGGCTGCAAAAAAACTGCTTGAAGATATTGCCATATTTAAATACAGACATATGGTCTGGGCTATGGCTGATGCGGTAAAAGCCGGAATAGACTTTAATATGGACTTTAAAACAAATGAAATAAAAAAAATAGAAGTCCAAAGCGAAGAAGACCTGCTCGAAGTGCTGATTAACGATCTTGAAGAAAATCTCAGAAGCTATGAAGAAATCAAAACACTTTCAACAAACAGATTCAAAAATGACGATGAATATTTTCTCTCACGACTAAAAAAACTGGATTTAGAAGGTAAAATCAGTGCTTTCAACCAATCAAAAAAACTTCCGGGAATAAATCTTGAAGAAAAATCAAAAGCCGCACTTGTGTTTTTCCTTATGGAAGAAACATTTAAAGAATATGAACTTATCACAATATACAGCTACCTAAAAGTCCATTCCGATGAAGTCGATGCAAATTCGGCATTTACAGATTTGGCATATGATTCTATTTATCATTTAAGAAGATTTGCCCAGCTTGCGGGGCAAATGGGGATTTTAACACTGCCAAGACCGATACCTACGGAAAAATACCAAAATATCGGTATTGTAGAATTTTTAAAAGAAAATATTGAAGAAGAAATGGATGCCGAAAAGCAATGCTTGATTTTAGCGGAAAAAATCGGAAACGAAGAACTTAGCAATTTCTTACTTTTTATTTCACGTCAGGAATTATACCACGCAGAGCTTTTACAAAGAGCGCTTGATGCGGTAAAAGGGAGATAAACCTTATTCGGAATCGGCCCTATCAAAGAAACTGTGCGGAAATTTATCCATAACTTGCGATATATTTCCAGGATATTTTAGTAAAATATCTTTAAAATTTCAGTATGAGGTTTACGGTTTACACAGTTTATCTGATGGGCTCGTTTATAATGTCGCAAATCAGCAGGCACGGCTTTTTATGATCCACTGCATTTGCATTGTTATACACCTTATTTCTTGTGAAGGGAGATTCCCATGACTTTTGCCAAGGTGGGTCCTGAGTTCCATAC
>Ga0256837_1001937_pt1 | contig 13504 bp, 10 predicted proteins | sample 4562384metaG_FD_185976 | JGI IMG/M metagenome (GOLD analysis project Ga0256837, IMG submission 185976) | Hydrothermal vent microbial communities from Guaymas Basin, Mexico - 4561-384 | ecosystem: Environmental > Aquatic > Marine > Hydrothermal vents | place: Mexico: Guaymas Basin | collected... | reverse complement strand
TAAATTGTGGATTTAACTCTATATCCCAACTTTTTGATGGAGCATAATAAATAGGTTGCTCATATACAAAACCATCTGTTCCACTATATCCAAATGCAGGAAAAAGTAATCCAGAAGCTCTCTCTGAATGTGTATGAAATGCTAAATAAGGAGTATATAAAACAGGGACATCAAAAAATTTCACCTTAACATCTTTCATTTTCATATAATGCTCTTTACCATCGTAATGAGAACTTCCAGAAAATATCGTCCAATCTGGTTTTTTTATATTACAACTGGACATCATTGAAGCTTCAAATGTCATATTACTATCTTGTTTAAACCCACTCTCTGCAAAAACCCATATATCATGGTTATCTGATACAAAACTTTTTTTGAAATGTGTCTCTTTGTTCTCTGTATTAATAATAATCTTATTACTTTGAATCTTACTTCCTGCATATCCCATAAGCTCAATTTTTTCACCATGCAAAGTTAAAAGATGATTTTTTCTATCATAAACTGCTGATTCAGCTTGAATAATACTATTTTGATAATGAACAACAACATTACCTTTAGCAGTTATATTTCCATCAGTAGATGATAAATCCTCTGCCATTAATTCTATCTTATCTACTGCAAATAGTGATATGCTAAGTATATTAATTAAGAAGATTATTATTTTAAGCATCAACGACCACACATTTTGATACTTTATCATGAAGTGTTTGAACCAATGGATTAAAAAATGCCATAAAAAAACCTATATAAAATAAAGTTTCACTAACAACCCTAATCGATGCACGAATTAAAGAGCTATTAAATGATGGTGTCTCTCCATAATCTAAAGAAACAACCTTCATCTTTACAATATATTTACCTAAAGTCATTCCATTTTGCCAAACAAAAAGAGTTTGATATGTAATTTTAATTAAAATAAAAACTAAAAAATTACTATTTATAAATTCAATTAACTCTTCTCCTGTATTAAATGCAGATAATTGAGACCAAAAGATTATTATAAAGAGAAAACTAACAACTAAATCATCAATTACAAAAGACCAAATTCGTTTTTTTGCTGGAGCAAGTTGTACCTTCTCTTCCATCGACTATCCTTCTATTTCTAATGCTTGATATGCAATATCTGTTCTACAATGTTTACCAATGAAATGAACTTGACCACATAGTGCATAAGCTCTCTGTTGTGCCTCTTTGATACTATTTCCAATACCAACACATACTAAAACTCTCCCACCAGTAGCATATAGTTTATCATCTTCTCCACGACTAACACCTGCAAAAGATATATGAGAATTTGCCTTAATATCATTATGAACTATATTATCAATAATAATCTCAGCTGGAGCTGAACTTTTATATGGATAATCTTTACTTGCCATAACAACCCCAACAGCATATTTATCATAAAATTCTATTTTAGTATTTTTTAAATCACCAATAGATGCTTTATAAAAAAGTTCACTAGCAGGTGATTTTAGAAGTGGCATTAACTCTTCGCATTCTGGATCACCAAATCTTACATTATATTCTAATATAATTGGTTCATTATTTACTACCATAACCCCAATAAATAGTACACCTGTAAATGGCATACCCTCATCTTCCATACCTTTTAAAGTAGGTTTTATAACTCTCTCATCTATTTTAGCATAGAGTACATCATTAACTAAAGGTGTCGGAGCATAAGCACCCATTCCACCCGTATTTGGACCTTCATCATTATTTAATAATTTTTTATGATCTTGAGCTGCTGGTAAAACTACAAAATCTTTACCATCACAAATCGCAAAAACAGATAATTCATATCCATCTAAGAATTCTTCAACTACAATAGAAGTTCCTGCATCTCCAAAAGAGTTTCCAGATAACATTTCTCCTGAGGCTTTTTTAGCTTCATCATGAGATTGTGCAATAATAACCCCTTTTCCACCACATAAACCATCTGCTTTAACAACAATTGGAGTTGAAAGAGTATTTATAAAATCATAGGCAACTTGTAAAGAATCTGTTTCTATATATTTAGCAGTAGGTATATTATGTCTATTTAAAAAGTTCTTCATAAATATTTTAGAACCCTCTAGTTGAGATGCTTTTGCAGATGAACCAAATATATTTAATCCTCTACTTCTAAAAATATCAACTATACCATCAACTAATGGAGCTTCTGGACCAACTATTGTTAATTCTATATTATTTGCTTCTACAAAATCAGCCAACTCGTTAAAATCGCTTATATTAATATTTTCACCTAATATATCAGAAGCACCATTTCCCGGAGCAAAATATAATTTTTCTACATTGTCATCTTTTTTTAGTGCCAACCCTATAGAGTACTCTCTACCACCTGCACCGATAATTAAAATATTCATTAGTAAACCTTCAGTTAATCATTAGCAATAAATAGAGTTAAATATACATTAATAAAGATTAAATAGAGTTTCCCAAGTGGCCGTTCTGCGTTAAGTCGGCCCTAAAAAGCCAACGGTGTGGGAGAGAGCAGACCTTTAGGAGGCAGATTCTAACCTTGTTTAAGGATCAATCAAAAATACCTACGCACCAGTCTGACTACCTGTCCCACGAAAACGAATGTTGGACCCCAAATACAGTAATCGAACCACTCAGGTAATGGAATTATACCCTATTGGAGTTTATATAGTAGTAAAAATTAAGTATAAAATTTTTAAAATTGATAATCTATTGTTAGCCTAGCATCTAAAAAATCATCTGTGACAGAAAATGCATTGTATCCATGTAGTAATTTATACTTTTCAAAGTTATAATCAGTTTTAAAATCGTTATATGCCATTCTAAATTGAACACTCAGTCCGTCTAACTGCGTAAATATACCAAATCCAGATTTTTTTGAAAATGAGTATCTTAAGTCTAATGTACTTTCTGCTCTATCTTGTCCTGCATCTTTCATATATAAATCATCTGGCATATCATAAAAAGCATATCTAAATCTAACAACCATACTATCTAAAATATCTAAAGAACCTAAATCAAACTGAATCCCTGCACCTATTGATTTGGTACCTGCTAGATTTCCATCTTGAACTTGAAAAGAGTTAAATAATTGAGGACTTCCCCATCCAGTAAATATAGAACCACCATCAAAAGACTTTTCATTATAATCTACCTTATTATATGCTGTAAAAATTGATATTTTATTATCTAAATTAGCTTGTAACTTTAAACCATAAAACCCTGTATTCACAGTACCTGCAACACTATCTCCGATATTATCTTGATATGCATATTGTCCTGCTAATAATAATTCCCACTTATTATTAATATCAAATTTATAGTCACCATAAAAATATATAGTATTTACGAAGTCATCAATATAATAGTCCCAAGCTTCTATATTAAAGTTGTCTTTACTATAAATAGCTCCTATAAGAGGCATATCTTTGTTGTCTCCAATATAGCTACCTTTACTATTATAGTTTTTAGGATTATAGTTACCTCTAATTAATCTCTTTTCCCCATTATTAATACATTCACCAAATATATTTACTTCCCCACAGCCAGTTGAAACTTTTGCAGAACGAACCATATCTTTAAACTCTGTTTCATTTCTTGCCTTTTGAGAGGTTAAATATGCGAAGTTTAATTTTAGTTTATTAATAGAAGTATTTTCATATATCGCACCTTTATATGTAAAAGGTGTCATCCGAACATTAGATAAAGAGACAAATCTATAATCTGCTAATTCTTGTCTACCAATTTTTAATAAATGTTTCTCATTTTTCAGTTTAATAAAAGCCTCTCCAATTACAGAATAACTCTCTTGTTTACCATTTATTTCATATAATCCACCAAGTCCCATCTCATGATTAGAATTTGAACCTATTGGATTTGATGTATAAATAGTTGTTCCCATAGAGACATTATAGAGTGGAGCGGTTTCATATCCAATATATCCACCTAACGCTGAATATGCTTGAATTTTGTTTGATGAGGTATCAGTTGGAGAATCTTGCAAAATATGATAATTACTATCTCTATTTTGCATTCCATATCTAATCTGTCCCTTTATTGTTCCATACTTAAAAGCATCTGATATATTGTTAACTGATATTTCATTAGCAATTAAGGGAATAGATATAATAAAAAATAATTTTATAAATTTCATATTAGATATCTATATTATAAATAAAATCCAGGCTGTACCTACAGTTAAAAATACAGTTGTATTTAATAATGTAATAATACCTCCAACTTTATATATCTCTCCAGCTTCTAAATATCCACTACCAATGTATATAACATTTGCAGATGAACCTTGAGGAGTTATTATTGCATTAAAATTTGTTGCAAAAAGGAGCATCAATGCCATAAGTTCGGCAGGTACTCCAGCTTGTATAGCTACTCCTAGAAAAACAGAGAAAAGTGCTAACATTTGTGCTGTTTGAGATACAAAGAAGTAGTGAATTAAAACATAAGCAATAATTAAGATTACATAAGCCATAGCCCAAGGCATTCCCTCAACCAGAAATGAAGCATTCTCTCCAATCCAACCCATAAATCCAAACTTATTTAAATATACACTCATAGCATAAAGTATCGCAAACCATACAAGAGTACCTAGTGCTTGGCCTTCTCCGTTTAAATCTTTTATGGTAAAGATATTGGCTAACATTAATATTCCTAGACCCAAAAATGCTACTGCTGTTTTATTTAGAGATGGATAAAATGATGAAGCTACCCAAAGAGTAACCATTCCAATAAAGACACCTGCCATAATCCATTCGTTTCTACTGACCTTACCCATCTCTTTGAGTGCATTATTAGCTATATCTGGAGCATTTGGAGTCTCTTTTACTTCTGGTGGAAATATTTTTAAAAGAACCCAAGGAACTAATGCAAAAAGAACTAATACTGGAACACTAGCAGCTATTGCCCATGAACTATAAGTTATATCAACCCCAAAATCCTTTGCCATTTTAGCACCTGCTGGATTTGCAGCCATTGCAGTTAACCATAAAGAAGAGGATATTGTAAGTCCTGCCATAGAGGACATCATTAAATATGAACCTAATTTTTTTCTTGTTCCATCAGCTACTTTAGAACCACTATCTTCAGCAAGTGCATTAACTATTGGAAATAAAACACCTGACCTTGCTGTATTACTTGGAAATGCTGGAGCCATAAACATATCAGCTGCTATAATTGAATAGGATAATCCTATACTTGTTTTACCAAATTTTCTAATAATTAAAAATGCTATTCTTTTACCTAATCCAGATTTAATTACACCTCTAGCAATCAGAAATGCTACGATTATTAATAATATCCAATCTTCAGAGAATCCTGTAAATGCTTGTTTAGCTGTGAGTGTACCTGTTAAAATAACAGCAGAAACTCCTAAAATAGAAGATGTAAATATTGGCATAGCTTTTAATATTACGGCAAATATCGCTGTAATAAATATTGCAAAAAGATGCCATGCCATAATTGGAGTAAACTCTAAAGTAGTATCAACAGGTAATTTTTGAATATAACTCTCTAGTCCTGAGGGAATTGGTATAAACCATAAAATAATACCAAAAATAATAACTGATAGTTGTAATATATGTTGTTTATGTGTTTCATTTGGATGATTAGACATACTACTTTATATCCCTTCGGCTATCATTGCATCAGCTACTCTTTTAAATCCTGCAATATTTGCTCCATCAACATAATTACCTTCGACACCATACTCTTTAGCTGTATTAGATACATTTAGGCAAATATCTTCCATTGTAGCTTTTAATTTTAAATCAACTTCTTCAAATGTCCATTTTTGCATAGAAGCATTTTGGCTCATCTCAAATCCACTAACAGCCACACCTCCAGCATTTGCTGCTTTAGCAGGAGCAAAACATATATCAGTTGATGCTATCTTATGCATTGCTTCAGTAGTTGATGGCATATTTGCACCTTCTGTTATAGATACTGTACCATTTTTTATAAGGTTATTTGCATCAACTATTGTAAGTTCATTTTGAGTTGCACAAGGAAAAGCTCCATAAGATGGAATATCCCAAACAGCATGTCCATTCTCTGGATATTTTTCTACAGGAATGTACTCTGCTTCTGGGTGAGCAATAATATACTCTTCTAATGATACTCTTCTTTTTAATTTTAATTCCTTTAAAAGAGGGAGGTCAACACCCCTAGCATCATATATCATACCTTTAGAATCAGTACAAGTTACAGGAATAGCTTCTAATTGATAAAGTTTTTCTATTGCATGAAGTGCTACATTTCCAGCTCCACTAACAGTACATATTTTACCTTTAAGAGACTCTTTCCCCTCTAACTCTAACATTTTTTGAGTAAAATATACAACACCATATCCAGTAGCTTCAGGACGCATAAGTGAACCACCAAAGAAATAAGGTTTACCCGTTAAAACTCCTTCAAATGATGAAGTAATTTTTTTATAAGTTCCAAACATATAAGCTATCTCTCTACCACCTACTCCAATATCTCCAGCAGGAACATCGATTCTTGGTCCAATATATTTGTGTAATTCTTTCATAAATGCTGAACAGAATTTCATGACCTCAAAATCACTCTTTCCTTTAGGGTCAAAATCACTACCACCCTTAGCCCCACCAAGAGGAAGTCCAGTTAATGCATTTTTTAAAATCTGTTCAAAACCTAAAAATTTTAAAATACCTTCATTTACAGTAGGATGAAAACGTAATCCACCTTTATATGGTCCTAATGCATTATTAAACTGAACTCTATAACCTGTATTTACTTGAACAATATTATTATCATCTAACCAAGTTACTTTAAATTTTATAATTCTATCAGGAGTTATTAATCTTTTGATTATACCATTTTTTTCACTATTATTATACATTTCATCAGATTCAAATAATGGAAATATGGATAATAATACCTCTTCCATTGCTTGATAAAATACATCATCTTCTTTACAATCTAAATTATGAAGCTTAGCTATTTCTATTTTAGCCTCTTCAATATTATTTATTTTTCTCAAATCTTAGCCTTTAAATTAAAATTACATTCTTCTGCCCCATTTAAATCTTGACCTATAAAATGGTGTATTTAAACTAGTTACAACTACTTTTTTCTTTGCACTACTTGCGTGTATAAATTTATTATTTCCTATATAAATACCAACATGATTTACAAAACCTCTTCGTCTCTTAGATGTATCAAAAAATATTAAATCACCAGCTTTTAAATTACCTCTTGATACATACTTACCGACCTTTGATTGACTTAGAGATGTTCTAGGAATAGCAACTCCATTTTTTTTACATACATAACTAGTAAATCCTGAACAATCAAATCTATAAGGACCAGCTGCTCCCCAAACATATCGTTTCCCTAAATATTTTCGAGCAAATTTTGGAAGAGCATTTCTCTTATTAGATGAACTTAAAGAGAGCATCAAATTATCAAGACTTCTTCCTGTTTGTGGATTAAGAGCAATTCTATTATTAGATTTCTTCTTCTTTATTGTTTTCTTTTTCTTAGCTAATTTAAGTTTGATAATTGATTTATTTGTGTTTGGCAATGAAAGTACTTTCCCTATTTTTAAATCTCTATTTGATTTAAGCTTGTTTGCTAATTTGAGGCTTTTAACAGTTATATGATTCTTCTTTGCAATAGAATAAATAGTATCACCTCTTTTAACTTTATGATGAAGTAAATTTTTAGAAACAACTATTTTCTTAAATTTTTTCTTTGCTTTCGGTTTAACAATATTTGATGCTATTCTAGCTGTACTAACATCTTTTTCTAAATAAAATGTATCAACAGGAACTTTTATTATCTTACCTTTTTTTAATCTACTGCCTCTTCTCATATTATTTGCTAGAAGAACCCTAGTTGTTGTGGTATTATGCATTCTTGCAATTTTATATAAAGTATCACCTTTTCTTATAGTATAATTCTTCAGATGAAAATATGTATCAACAGGAACTTTAATCATTTTACCAATAACTAAATCGGAGTTACTCCTAAAATGATTAGTTTTTAATACCTCTCGAGTAGTTGTATGATGTGCTTTAGCAATTTTATATAAGTTATCGCCTCTCTTAACTTTATACTCAACTATTTTACTTTTTTCTTTAGTTAAAACAGAGGGATTATTATTCTTTTTAAGAGCTATAATTTTGATCTCTTTTGATCTCTTTTTGATCTCTTTTTTCTTAACAATATTTTTTCTTTGGATTCTCTCTTTTTTTGCAATAGGCTTATACCTATCCATATTGAAAGAAGTCTCTTTTTTACCTTTTATTTTATTTATTTCTTCCTCTTTTTTTCTAACTTTCAAAGTTCTTTCTTTTACTAATTTTTCTAATTCTCGTACTTTCTGCTCAGCAAGTCTAGCCTTCTCTTCCATCTCTTTTTGCTGATTAAGAACTTTTTGTGCTTCAGCTTGTGCCTTTAAAAGTTTTTTTGTATCTTCAGCTTCTATTTTTGCTAGTTTATTTTTTTCCAAGGTAGCTTTTCTAATTTTTTCTAACTTTATTTGTCGTTTTTCTTTAGCTCTAGCTTCAGCTTCTAATCTCGCAATTTTTGCTAATCTTTCTTGCTCTTCTCTTTCTAATTTTTCTTGTGCTAACTTTGCCCTTTTGATTCCCTCTTCTCTAAGTTCTCGAGATTTGATAATTTTATTAGCTTGTGCTAATATAGCCTCTTCTTCGATTTCTCGTTGTTTAATAGCTAATTCTAATTGTTTCTCTTTTTGAAGTTTTTTTGCCTTATCCTCTCCATCTTTTACAACTGAAGCTATGGTAAGTGGATTTGATAATTTTGGAACTTTTATAATCATACCATCAGATAATTTTCTACTCTCTAAAGTATTCATTTTAAAAAGTTTATCTTCCGATATAAAAAATTTCTTAGATATAGTAAATAATGTATCACTTGAAGATACTATATAATTACTAACTCTATCTTTAGGATAAAATGTATTAACAGGGATTTTAAGAACTCTACCTAACTTTAAAGTCTCTTTTTTACCTATATTATTAAATTTGATAATATCTTTTGTTGTTGAATAATATTTTCTAGCAATTCCTAATATAGTATCTCCACTTGAAATAGTATAATCTATAGTCTTAGCCTTTTGAGTTAGAGTCTTTACTTTTTCTGCATTACTATTTGATATATTTATAGGAATTTTTAATATATATCCTAATTTTAATTTGGTTGCTTTAGTTATTTTATTAATTTCACAAATTTTATTTGTAGTTGTATTATATTTTATAGCTATTCCAAGAAGTGTATCTCCAGATTTTATAGTATATTTAATTTTTTTATCTGTCTTTTGAGATAAACTAGCATTATCTTCATTTAATTGATACTTTGCATCAACTTTAGATGGTTCTGCCATACTATAAGTAGATAATATTGTTAAATTAAATAATAATGCGTAAATTCTTTTCATTATTCTTTCCTTCATTATTGTAATATGTAAGCTTGAGCTAAAACTGTCATTATGATTATATACAAATTTTAACAAAACAGTATTAACAAACTATAAATGGCTAGTTAACGATAATATTTATCTTCTAATATCAATTATAACATATTAATTGATATTTTTTAAAGCTTCTTTTGTAACACTTTAACTACCTCCTCACCTACTCTTAAAGCATTTGCATATATTGTCCAACTATATGGTGTACTTCCACCTGTTGGCATAAAACTTGCATCAGCTATAAATAAATTTTTTATATCATGAGATTTACAATTTTTATCTATTACAGAAGTTTTAGGATTGTCTCCAAATCTACAACCTCCTGCAATTAAATTTTGTGGGGGAACAGCAGAAATTGAACTATATATATCTTTAGCCCCCATCTCTTTTAAAATAATCTTTACTTTCTTTGAAATATTATATGCAATCTCTAAATCTTTTGGATGAGCATTTATTCTTAATTTTCCTACTGGCATACCATATTTATCTTTTCTCTTTTTATCAATAGAAATAAAACAATCATCTGTAGGAAGCCAGTCATTAAATATTTCAAATCTAAGAGTTTTTGTCTTTGTAAATTTATCTTTTAATTTTTTTGCCAACTCTTCTCCCCAAAGAAGTCTATTATCTTTATATCTGCTATTAACTGCTCTGGATATATTATTTTGGTGTTCAAACATAAATTCAACTAATCCACCTTTCTCTTTAGGTTTCCACCAATCATCTTTTATATACCAATCTAATATAGAACGATTTATAAAAAGACCCCTATCCATTAAATTATTAAAATCTATTTTACTCATATCATCTTTATAGAAAGTTCCACCCCCTGCTCCACCAGCAGAAAATATTAAATTTTTACCAAGTTCTCCACTACTATTAGATAATCCATTTGGATGAAATTTATTTGCAGAGTTTAATAATAATCTAACACTTTCATGTGCTTGAGATGCTACAACAAAAAATTTTGCATATATTTTAAGCTTTTGATTTGTGATATTATTGATAATATTTGCTTGTTTAATAATTTTTTCACTACTATCTAAATGTGTAACATGAGAATTTGATAAGAGTGTTAAATTTCCAGTGGCAAGAGCTGGAGATATAAATGCTTCTCGTGAACTACCTTTTGCTCCTGAACTACAACCATAACTACCACAAAAATTAGAATAGTAACAAGCATCTCTCTTTCCTATATTTTTAGATAAAACAGCTCTCGCAGTTACTAAAGGTGTTATATTTAATTTATTACAACACTTATCAAAAAGATTAACTATATTATTCTCTTCTGTTGGAGGCTGAAAAAATTTTAATCTACTTCTTGGTGCTTCATATTTATGCTTTTTTGAATATCCGGATATTCCAACTAAATCTTCTGCTAGTCTATAATATGGTTCTAAATCATTATAATTAATAACCCAATCTTCAACATTTGCACCATCAATCTTACCATAAATAGTTTTTAATCTAAAATCATCAGGATGCATACGATGAAACATCCCACTCATAAAATTAGATGAACCACCAACAATATTACCATTCCAAAAACTCCAACCCGATTGATAGGTAGGTGTCTCAATCCATTTTCCATCTATTTTCTCTTCAATAGTATGAAACTCATCAAATAAATTTGGTGTAACTATATCTCGTCTGCAATATGCCAATTCATCTTTAGAAAATTCATCTCTTTGTATAAGTTGACCTTTCTCTAAAATAACAACCTTATATCCTGCTTTACAAAGTTGATATGCTACTGCTCCACCACTTGCTCCTGAACCAATAATAGCTACATCATAAATAATATCTTTCATAAATTTATATATCTACTCTTTGGTTTTGGATTTCCACCTTTAGTATCTAATGCTATCCAACCAGACTTTCTAAAATTTCCACCATATATTGGGTCACTTAGAAGTGCCTCCATAGAGAGAATCATAATTCTACTTAGCCATTTACTACCTCGTGAACTATTCTCAAATTTTCGTAAAGCTATCTCTTTATCTTCTCTATTATAATTTATAAATTGTCCATTTTCTTGAGATATAAAATCTTTAGCTCCACTTATTACAAAGTTTCTAATATCCTTATCAAATCTCTTATGATAAATAGTAGAAACCAAGAATTCTATTGAACTGAATTCTGATGCAAATGGAAGTTGACTATCTTGAGGAAAAAAATGTTTTTGAACAGATTCAATAATATTATATATATCTTTTCTAAATTGAAATTTATTAAAAATAATATTATTAGAATAAAGTAAATTAGAAGCTCCTATAAAAGTATAAGTAGAAAAAGATATGAAAAATCTTCTATTCATTTTGCTTCCTTATTGTTTAATTTTAATACTATATAATATTATTCTATATATACATATTAAAGGGATAAAATGAGAGAGTATATAAAACTATTTATGCTATCTATTGTAACACTTTTTATAATTCTACTTGGCTGGATAATCATATATGATAAATATTGTTTTTCATTAATTTTCCCAATTATTATACTTTCAATAATTTCTTATAGTCAAATTGAGATAAAGATGCAAGAGAGAAAATGTTTTAGAAGATGTTATTTTAAAGATAAAACTATAATATCTAAATTCTTATCTTCCAGAATATTTGTTATAATCATTTCTACTATTATATCTATAATTATGACAATATCTATATCATATAGCTTAATTAGTTTTACTTTGAATTGGTGGTTATATCTTATTTTTCATACAGCTATATCATCATTTCTTTATCTAATAATTCTTAGTAAGAGTTTAGTATTTATAAAAGAGCCATATAATAAAATTTTTGCAAAAGAGTGGAGTGGATATGTTATGCTTTTAATATTAATTCCATCTTTTATATACTCTACTTTAAATGGATATGCTCCAATATATTTAGATGAAAGTTTAGAACAGACTATAATTAATTCATCAGTTGGTATATTATCGAATTGCGAAATAATAAATTATATTTTTAAATTAATGAGAGAGATAGATGCAATTTTATGGTGGTTGATTTTAAATAGTACAAATAATATAGATAAAACTTGGCTAAAAAGTTTAATCTGGATAGCATTTATTATATATAACAGCCTAACCCTTTTGGGGCTAAACCGTCTTATCTTAGAGATTATTCATATTTTTAAAAATAAAAAAATTAACCTTTTTGAGTATTACCATTAAATGATATAATTCCATATTGTAAATTTGAGATTTGTTTAAATTCTAAAGATTTCATAGCATGTTGAACTTGATAACTTCTACTTCCTGTATGACAGTACACAATTATAGGTGTATCTTTTTTATCGGATATCTCTTCAACTTTAGCATAAAATTGAGAAGTAGGTACGAGTATATCTGTTCCAACAATATGACCCATTTGATACTCCATATGCTCTCTAACATCAACTAGAACAAAATCTATCATTTTTAATTCTCTAGCTTCTAATAAAGCTTCTAATTCATCTCCATCTAATTGTTCTTTTCCTAAAAGGGTTGTTGCTTGTTCTTGAGTAAGACCTTTTGAATGCCGATGAACAACTTCTTCTATTTCATCTTTTTTCTTCTGTGATTCTGCATACTCTGCTGTACAGAATATTCCACAATGACAAAGACCATCTTCAGGTATCTCTTTCTCAAGAGCAGGTTTACAAGGACAAATTCTATTATCAGCCTCTTTTCTCTCCTCTTTTGTCTCTCCAATTACCATAAAACAGGGACAAAATCTTTTACCATAAATTATTTTATTTCTAGCAAGTCCCATGGTAACACCTTCGTTTACCTCTTCATTTGGATTTTGAACTAAATTAAACTGATTATTAACTTTTTTAATAAAAACTTCTGTTTTATCCATTTCAGCTTTAAATTCTAGTGAATTCATATCTATCTGTTGCATCATATTAATTCCTTTATATTTTTTTATTTAGATAGGTTATTATCTTCTATTTTCTCTCCAAAAGAGCTTATCTCTTTAGTAAATGAACTAAGTTTACTGCTCCATTGTTCCAAAAATACCTTTGTTTTATTAAAATCAATACTTATATTATGCT
>Ga0256837_1001936_pt1 | contig 13505 bp, 12 predicted proteins | sample 4562384metaG_FD_185976 | JGI IMG/M metagenome (GOLD analysis project Ga0256837, IMG submission 185976) | Hydrothermal vent microbial communities from Guaymas Basin, Mexico - 4561-384 | ecosystem: Environmental > Aquatic > Marine > Hydrothermal vents | place: Mexico: Guaymas Basin | collected... | reverse complement strand
ATCTGATCTTCAAAAATGATTCTATCTCCAACTTTTAAAGGCTTATCAAAAGAGTAGTCTCCCATAATATCACCGGCTAAACAGGTATTGCCACCTAATCGATAAGTATATTTTTTCTCACCTGCTTTGCCGGCACCTCTTACCTCTGCACGGTATGGCATAGCCAAAGTATCTGGCATATGTGCTTCAGCGGAAGTATCTAAAATTGCAATATCCATTCCATTTGAAAAGATATCTAAAACAGTAGAAACTAAATATCCACTCTCCCAGCCAACTGCTTCTCCTGGTTCAAGATATATAGTAAGATGTGGATATTTTTTCTTAAATGCTTTGATTAAGCAAATAAGTTTCTCAATATTATACCCATCTTTTGTAATATGATGCCCACCACCAAAGTTAACATACTTTAAATTCTTACAGTATTGTCCAAATTTAGCATCAAAACTCTCTAAAACCGCTTCTAAAGCATCTGCATCTTGTTCACAGAGTGCATGAAAATTCAGCCCATCAAGATCTTTTAGAAGTGTTTCATCAAAATTTTCAACTGTTGTTCCGAGTCTTGAGTAAAGACCACAGGGATTATAGATATCTACCGGTGAAGAGGAGAGTTCAGGATTGACACGTAAAGAGACCTCTATATCAGGATTAATCTCTTTTATTTTCCAAAGAAATCTTTTTATTTGATTTGGGGAATTAAAGACTATATGATCAGAAATTCTTGCTATCTCCTCAATCTCATCTTCTTTAAAAGCAGGCGAATAGGTATGAACTTCGGCCTTATGATTATGCCTGCAAAATTCTTCACGAGCAAGTTTTGCTTCATAAAGTCCACTTGCCGTACACCCTTTGAGATATTTTGCAACGAGATCAAAAGTTGAAAACATTGCAAAGCCTTTGAGCGCCAAAATAATTTTAGCTCCACTCTCTTTTTGCACGCGATCCAAGATTTTAAGGTTGTTCTCTAAAAGTTCCTCTTCACAAAGGTAGTAAGGAGTACGCAGGTGAGCTTCTTGCATCTTAAAGTTCTTTTACCTGCCAAGGAAGTCCCTGCTTGTTTAATTCATCCATAAACGGATCAGGATCAAACTCTTCCATATTATACACACCCTCTTGATACCAAACTTTCTCAAGCATTAACTTTGCCCCTATCATTGCCGGAACACCTGTTGTATAAGAAACTGCCTGAGATTTTACCTCTTTATAACACTGCTCATGATCACTAACCTGATAAATATAGATCTTTTTCTTTTTGCCGTCTTTAATGCCCTCTGCTACAATACCGATATTTGTTTTTCCCTTTGTTCGAGGACCAAGTGAGGCCGGATCGGGAAGCAGTGTCTTTAAAAACTCGATAGGCACTATCTTTTGACCTTGATGCTCAACCGGTTCAATGCCAAGCATACCGACATTCTCCAAACACTTCATATGTGTAAGATAACTCTCTCCAAAGGTCATAAAAAAGCGTATTCGTTTAAGCCCTTTGATGTGCTTAACAAGAGATTCCATCTCCTCATGATAGAGCAGATAACTATCTTTTGGTCCAACTTCTGGATAGTCCCATACCATTTTGATCTCCATAGGATCGGTCTCTATCCATTTGCCCTCTTCCCAGTAGCGCCCTTTTGCACTCACTTCACGCAGGTTAATTTCCGGATTAAAATTTGTTGCAAACGGGTAGCCGTGATCTCCTGCATTACAATCTAAAATATCAATAGTATGGATCTCATCAAAGTAATGCTTTTGCGCATAAGCACAAAATACATTTGTCACACCCGGATCAAATCCACTCCCTAAAAGTCCCATAATACCAGCTTCTTTAAAAGCACTGTCTCTTGCCCACTGTTCTTTATACTCAAACTTCGCTTCATCCGGATGCTCATAGTTTGCAGTATCTAAATAATCCACACCAGTTGCTATACAGGCATCCATAATTGTAAGATCCTGATATGGCAAAGCAACATTAATAACAATAGTAGCATCAACTTCTTTTATAAGTGCTATCAACTCTTCTGTATTATCAGCATCAACTGTAGCTGTATGAATATGCACTTCTGTAATCTCAGAAGCGATCTGATCACACTTGCTTTTTGTACGACTTGCCAGTGTAATTTCTCCAAAAATATCTGCATTCATTGCACATTTATGTGCTACAACACGACCAACACCACCGGCACCGATAATTAAAGTTCTGTTTTTCAAAATTTTTCTCCTAATGTAAGATATAAACTTTTATGATCTGCATTTGCATAGCCATAAGTAAAATACAATGCTCCAAAAGGCGTATCTGCTGAGAGATAGATTGAAGAAGCATATTTCATATTATCAGACGTAAAACTCGCTCCATCATCCCAAATATTTCCACTCTCCAAAGTTACTCCGGCATACAAGGGCATCCCAAGTGAGCCAAAAAATCCACCATTTTTCAAACGGTATCTATACATTAAATTTCCAAATGCAACATTATTGCCAACTAATTCATACGACTGGTAACCAGAAAGATTAAACATTCCACCAAGATAGAACTTGTCAGAGAGAGTAACAGCACCTTTAATTGCGCTTTTTATATCTGTTTTTCCAAATTTTGCAGAAAATATAAATGAGTTATTAAAGTAGCTAAAGGGCTTTTGCAGCGTTGCATATATCTGTTCATAATCATAATCACTTCCCCATGACTTTGCATCTTTTTTCAATTGTAACTGAGCTAACACACCACTGTTTGGAAAGTTATAATTATCAAGCGAATCATATAAAAATTTTAGATTAGCCTCTCTTGCCTTAAATTTTTCATCATAGTTCAAAAAATTTATTTTTGATTTGTCTTGATACATATTAAAGCTTAACTCTGCTCGAAAACTTCTTGTAAAATTAACCCCAAAACCAATACCACCTCCATATCCTATACTTTCAAGCTCTTGATTTCCAAGTGTATCTGTCGGAATAGTATAGGTCATCTTCTCATATCCAATAAATGGATGCAGATAAAACATCTGCTCATCATCTAAAGGCTGATAAAAACTCATAGCATAATGCTGTTTCTTTCCTATCTCAAGATCTGTACGCCACTCTGCACCAAGAGAGTTAATACCATACATTAAGTATCCCACTTTTAGCGAGTAAAAAGAGTTTCCTTTAAAGTCGTCATCTAATGAAAAAGAAAAAAGTACATCACCCTTATTGTTCCAACTCGGTGTTGTTTTTATTACTAAAATGTTCTTACTGTTTTTCTCTTTTATAGAGTAAGTAATACTGTCAAAAATCATCATATGATAGATATTTAAAATATCCTCACGCAAAGCATCAGCATCTAAAGCCGCACCTACTTTTTGTCGTATCTGTTTTCTTATAATATCATTCGCAAGATAAGTTGCATTGTCAATTTTTATCTCATCAATAATAATCTGTTTTGGTTTATGCTTTTGTCTGTGTTGCTCTTTATATTTTGCATATTCCTCTTTTGAGAGAGAAAGCTTTTGTAGTACCTTTTCTTTTTTGAGCGCTGCTTCATAACCTTTTTGGATAATTGGCGCATATTTATCTGCATCTAAACCGGTATAACCCTCCAAATTTGGAGTTATTAAAATATCTTTATCACTTAAAAGTTCAAGTGATTTATTGGCATTTTTACGCATTAAAATATCGACTAACTGCCCCATAACAACAAAGTATGAGTTGACATCAACTGTCTCAGAGAAATTTTCACTGACATCAACAGCTATAATAATATCAGCACCCATATCTTTTGCAACTTGAATGGGAATATTGTCACTCACCCCACCATCTACTAAATCAATTCCATTAATATTTATCGGTTGTAGTCCGCCAGGAATTGCACTCGATGCATAGATGGCTTTGCCAAGAGAACCAGACTTGAGTATAACAGCACTACCATTTTGTATATTTGTTGCTACTGCACGAAAAGGGATAGAGAGTTTATCAAACTCCCTGATGTCATAAACATCCTGCGTTAATTCGTCAAATTTTAGCAGTAAGGGTTCACGTTTGAGCAGACCTGTCGGCAAAACAACTTGATTTTGAGCATTAATTCCAAAACCAATACGTCCTTGATACTGATACTCTAGCATCTTTCTTTGCATTGGAATTTTGAAACGATCAAAATCTGCACGAATGTACTCTTTCCAATCTGTAGTAACAAGCATCTTTTCAATCTCTTGCGGTGACTCTCCTGCTGCATAGAGTCCACCCATAAAAGAGCCCATACTTGTTCCAACAATTATGTCAATAGGGACACGATTTTTCTCCAAAACCTTTAACACTCCAACATGTGCGCCACCCCGTGCGCCACCACCACTAAGAACAAGTGCAATCTTTGGTCGCTCCTGTGCTCCTAAGAGTGTAAAAAAGAGTAAAAACAGAAGAAAAAATCTCACATTATTCCCTTAAACAATTTCAAATGCAAGCAGTAAAACAGCTATCCAGATAAGAGCCATAAAAATAAGACTTAAAAGGACAAGTGTCGCTCCCGCATCTTTAGCTTGTTTTGCTAAAATATGGTAATCTTGTGTCACAAGATCTACAACACGTTCCAGTGCAGAATTTGCAACTTCAGCAAGGATGGGAATAAAGAGTGACAAGAAAAGTACACTCGCATAGCCAAAGCTAATTGGTAATACCCAAGCAACAATACCCAATACAAAAAACATCAACAACTGCCATTTAAAAGATGTCTCATTCTTTACAATATCTATAAACCCTTCTACCGCATACATTCCATTTCTAAAAAGATTATGTTTTGGTTTATTTAGCTTCATACTTGTCCCTTATTTTTTCTACAATTTTTTTCAATTCTTGGCTTTTAATCTCTTTGGAAACTGCTTCATCAAAATAGATATGAATTTCTCGTCTTTTAAAAGGATTAAGTTTAGCATTTTTCACTTTATATTTTGAAAAAGTACTGCCAAATATTCCACTGTCAATATAAAAAGGGATAATAACACCATCATAATCTTTTGCAATAAGTTCATAACCGCGATGAAACTCTCCAAACTTTCCATCACGACTAATTCCACCCTCTGGAAAAATACCAACAATACGACCATTTTTCAATCGTTTAGACGCCTCTTTCAAAGCATCTTTAAAAGCTCGGGGTGAAAGAGGAATAACTTCTCCTTTTTTAAAGAGAGGATGTAGCCATTTCCAATGATAAATATCTTTATCCATCATAAAATTTATACGTCTTTTCAATGGTAACTGTAAAAGAATCCAATCAAGCCAACTCACATGGTTACCAAGAAGTAAAACTGCTTTATCTTCAGGAATATTTTCTAAACCATGATAAATATACTTATGTCGGAATGCAGTTAAAATCTCCATGAGTGCCCAAAATATATCGACATCATATCTCTTAAACAAGATATAAACAAGATAAATTCCAACTCCTCCCATTAAATAGAATAAGACTTCTGCATTCATTCCAAAATAGGCAAAAATTGTTGTTAATAACAAAAAGGAAAACATAAAAATATTTTGTATAAAATTATTTGCTGCGAGTATAGTACCAAGATGTATAGACGAAGCAAGATGCTGTATATAAGCATTTAATGGAACAAGAATAAAACCTGAGAGAATTCCAAAGAGAGTAAACATTACAGCTATCACTGCCATAGAGTGTATAAAAGGAATAGTTAAAACAATGAAAGTAATTCCAATACTTCCAAGACCACTTATTCCAAGATTGATATAATATTTTGAAAGTTTTGCAGCCATGATAGAACCTACAACAATTCCTATTCCTGCAAGTGCCATTACACCTTGAACATAAATGGTATTTGTCACGCCAAGCTCTGCTTTTGCATATTCACCAAATATAGCCAATACTACCTGCGAAATAGACCAAAAAAGTCCAAGTGCAATAACAGCTTCAAAAATCTCTCTTTTTCGCGTTAAAGTTTTCAGATTCTTTTTAAGATAAAAGCCTGTAATATACTTTTTCAAATTAAACTTTTTACAACTGCGTGCTCTCATTTTATTTGGCAATTTTGATGTTAAAAACCATTCTAAAATTGAACTGATAACCAAAAGCCATCCGATAGGCGCTATAGCCTGTAAAATTTCTGCTTCGCTTGTAAAATTATCTTGATACATACTTTCAAAAAGCACCGTATAAAAGATAATACCTCCAAGAATAGCAACGGTAGTTACCGCCTGAACAGCACCATTTCCACCACTGATATATTTATCTCCAAAAAGCTCTTTAATATAACCATACTTAGCCGGTCCATAGATAGCACTCTGCAGTGCCAAAAGAAATGTCATGGTAAAAGCAAACACAAATTGACCATGATAATAAGCATACGTAATACCCAGCGTAATAAGTACGGCAAAGAGTGCGGAGTATTGCATAATCTTATTTTTTGGAAATCTGTCAGCCAAAAAACCTGAAGGCGAAAATACCAATATAAAAGGCAGTAAAATCAAAGCATTTACAATAGCCGTCAAAACAATCTGTGTTGATCCGTCATAGACTTTAAAAATTGTATTTTGAATAATAATCTTATGTCCAAGATCGGTAAATGCATTTAAAAAAACTACAAACAGATAATTAATAACTCCGACTATTTTAAACATTAAAACTCTTCACCAGCAAGCGTTGTACTCCAACCTTCATAATATCCCTGTTCACTTTTTATAGCTTCAAAGAGTGTTTCAACAACTTTTTGAACCGCTTCTTTTGTTACGGCATGCTCTGAAATCAAAGCAAGCCCATTTTCAAATTCTTCAGAACTAACCTCATCTTTAAAACGAAAACCATCCAAGTCCAATCCATGTAAAAATTTCTCTTTTTGTGTTGGCGTATCAAAAGAGATATAATGTTCAACAGGACGAACTACAGCTAAATCATCCCCCTCTTCTTCTAAAAGATAGATAATCTTTTCACTTTGCATATGTGCCAATTCAAGCTCATTTGGTGTAAGATTTTTATGATGAAAATCCCATTTTCCATCCCGTACCGTATGACTTTCATAAACATAAGAACTCGGTGCTAAAATCTTTGCTACAATTTTATCAAGCCCTTTTGACTCTGCTGCATAAAAATAGAGCTCACTCCATCCATCAATACTGCGTCCACCGACATACTTTGCTTTTTCATCATGTTCAAGGGCAATAATCAGGGACTCTTTTGTCTCTAAAAATTCTTCAAAGCCTTTTGTATTTTCATCACTCGCATCAAATTTTATAAAGACACTTAAAAGCCATCCATATTTGTTACTGTATGCATATGCATTCATATCTGTCTCTACTATAAACTCATCACCATCTTCAATTCTTCTAAAAAAATCTCTCATTTTACTCTACTTTCTTTTTTATTAACTTTCTTTTTTATAATATCAAAAATTTCACAAAAAAACATTATTCATCATCTTCATCATATGGAAGTTCCAAAGCCTTGACACTGCCAACAGCATTTCCGGCAATCCCTTTTATAGAACCATACATTCCGATGGTATTTTCAAGAACTTTTTCTATCTGTTTTTCTCGTTGTTTCCAAATTCTTGCCATTGCACGTTTCTCTTTATCTAGATCCTCTTGCATCGTTGAGAAACCTTCTACTATCGCTTCTACCTGCATTTTAAACTCATTACTTGTTAAAAAATTATACAAAAGACTCATTTTATCTGTTTTGTTCTCCTGTGATCTTTTTGCTTGATGAATTTTAATAATATTTTCTCTTAAGACAGCACTTAAACCTTTAAATTCTTCAAAGGTACAGACCCATACACCATCAACAAGACCCATTCGATCCAGTTCATTTGGTAAAACCTGCGTTACAAGCACACCCAAATCAACACCCTTTTCTCTCATATCTGCTTTAAATTTTTCAATCCATGTTTTTTGAAAGTCTTTTGTACGTTTACTCTCATAGTATATTTTTCCACAGTTTGGAATCTCTCTTGTATGAACAATTTGAACACAATCTGCTCCTCTTGCCCCTTTTTTAATCTCTTCTATAACATCAAAAGGGTATCGATCGCCTAAGTACTCTTCAATAGCCAACTCCTGAACTTCACCCTGAAGTTGCATACTGCCCTGCTCTGCTTTTCTTTGCGCAATTTGAAGCTGTTCTTGAAGCTGTTTTAACTGCTCCTCTTTTTGTTTTAACTTCAGTTCATTTTCTTCATCTGCAGCTTTGTAAATCTTTGCTTTCTCTTCTTGCAGTCTTTTTGTCAGTTTCAGTTCTGCCTGAGCCTCTATTTTTGAACTGAGTTCATCTTTTTCTCGTTTAAGTTTTTGGATCTCTGCTTGTGTTTTATGCAGTTCTTTAACTTGATTTGATTTCTCTTCAAGCTCTTTTTTTAACAAAGCCAAAGACTCTTCCTGCTCTTGAGCCAACTCTTTTTTCAAGGCTTCTTGCATTTTTTGTTTTTCGATTTTTAATTGTTGTTGCGTTGCTCTTTTCAAGGCTTCATCAAACTGCTCTTTTTGCTCTTGTATGGCTTCTTCTTGAGATTTCAAAGCATTAAAAGCCTCTTTATACTCTTTTTTCTGTGCCGCCATCTCTTCTTTGAGCTTTTTTTGTTCTGCTATATTTTTCTGTTTTAGCTCATCTTCAAGTTGATGATAGAGAATCGCATTGACATCTATCTCTGCTTGACAATTTGGACATTGTATCGTTGTTTTATTCGCCATTCTAACTCCGTTTATTCATTTACTAATTGTAATGTATCAATATTGTAAAAACTTTTTAATTCATTGTAAAGCTCTGGAAAATGTTTTTTCAGATGATGTGGTGTTTCAAAAAAACGCTCTGTAACTACTGCAAAAAACTCTGCTTCATTCGTTGCGGCATAAGCACCAAGAAGTTTGTATTTACCCCATTCTCTGTTTTTAAGCACAAGCGCATTGAGTTTTTTATAATCATGAAATAGTATACGTGTCCACTCATCATACTTTGAACGTTCTATCGGTGGTACACCATCAATCTCACCATCCATAAAATCGATCTCATGTGCAAACTCATGCACAATAACATTATTGTGTCGAAGATGATAAGCCTCTTTTTTTGCATCATGCCAGATAATTACCACTGTATCATTTGCTGCCTGTCCATCAATAAGAAACTTTTCTTTTGTATAGATACCGCCAACAGCTTGTAGATTTTCAAATGCTACAGCAGATGGATAGATAATAATGGTCTTTAAGTTATCATAACAGTTACTTGTTCTTTTATGTAAGAGTAAAAGACAGGCATAAAAAGCGATAATTACCTTCATCTCTTCTGTTACCTCTATACCAACACCCATAAACTCTTTCATATATGTAAACATAACAATAGAGTGTTCAATTTTTTTTCTATCTTCTAAGGGAAGTTTATTGTAGTGAGGTGTCTTTTGCAGATAGATACGCCACTGCTTTTTAAAAGGTGTAGCAAGAAGTTTTTTCAGTGCTCGTTCCTTTTTTATTTTCAAGACAAAATAGCCTAAAAAAACAACTACACCTACTCCTGTAAAAAAAAGTAAGAGTGCCGCATAGTAACTCATGAAAGATTCTTTTTCACTTCTTCTAAAAGTCTCTCTTTGATAAGTACATATGTCTCTTCAAAAGCCTCAAACTCTTTTCCGTCAGGATCTTCAAAACCGATATGAATCTTTTTTATGGGCTTTGGAAAAACAGGACAGGTCTCTTTGGCATGATCACATACAGTAACAACAAGATCGAAATCTTCGTTAATAAGTGCATCAAGATGTTTTGAGTAGTAGGATTCATCCCAGGCATCATGCATCTCTAAAACTTTTTTTGCATTTGAATTTACGCTGCCACTTGGATTTACTCCACAACTTTGTGCTTCTACACCATCTAACTCTTTGTTTATCAAGGCTTCACCAATAATACTGCGACAACTGTTCCCCGTACACATAATCAGTACTTTTTTCACTTCAGATATCCTCTTTTAAAAATCATCATCATTATCAAATGCTTCAAGCTCTTTTTGATAAGCAGCCTCTTCAAGTTTTTGTAACTCTGCTTCACTCATCATCATTATTTTAAGCTTTTGAACCAAAGCTGTTCTATCTTTAAGCTGTGTCATATAGAGATATGTTCCGTAAAAAATAGCAAACACGGTAAACACCAAAATAACTTTTTGAATAGGATCAAACTTCTGCACAGCCTCTTTTATACGCATTTCACACACACCACCAGGACAGTGTGTCGGCGGCTGTTTTTTAACAAGATGATAAATTTTGCATCCAAGACAGACAGAAAAAGCAGATTCAAAAAAGAGCAGCGCCATACAGATCAAACAAACAAGAACTTTCATAGGATTTGGCTGAAAATCAATCACAAGATAGTAAAACATAGGCCAGGCTATAATCATACCCAACATCCACGCAAATCGTTTTTGATCAGCACCTACATACTCAGGTGTTTGATTCTGTACAAAAAAACGCCCTAAAAGAAGACTTGGAGAGTAGCGTGGCTGAATGACACGAATGGTAAAATCAAGTGCAAAAAAAGAGACAAAATACTCTGAAAAAACAGCAGTACCAAGCATAACACCATTGGTAAGTCCTAAAAAAGCACCAATAAAGAGCAGACCAGCAGCTGCACGAGCTTCCCGTTCATTTAAAACACGAACATCATAACCAGGTACTTTTTCACCGTAAGCAAAAAACTCTTTGACTTGACTCATTGCTAATGAATAACTTTCGAGTTTTGCAGTGCTTCTTGAATCTCTTCTACAGAGATCTCCCCTTCTAAAGAGAGTTCAACATTACCGTCACTTCCATCAACTCTCATATCTTTGATCTTAGCCTTTGTATCATCACTCATACATTCACACTTCCCAGTCGAACAGTTTTGTACCATCGTAACAATATTTTGCTTCTCTACACTTCCCAAGAAGTTAATCTTTACACCATCAGCTGTTTTAGATATATTTTTCTGCATTTAATATTCCCTTTTATCTTTTAAGTAATGAAACATTGCAAGCTCTGTAAAATATGGTCCAAAAACATTCAAAACAGGCATAAAATTAAAAAGCGATCCGATTATACTAATACTCCAAATACCCACTTGATATTCTTGCAGTCTCTTTTTATCAATATCTCCAAAGACAAAAGCAGAAGCATCACTGACAATTGTATCTTTCATAAGCCATACCCATAAAGCTACTAAAATGATAAAATTTATAATAGGAACAAAAAGAAATGGAAAAGAAACTAATGATGCAAATAAAAAGATCGTAGTATCCCGCATCGCCTGTGCTATCGTACTTATCTCATGATCATCGTACATTCTATCATAAGGGAAACACTCTTCTCTTACCTCAGCTAAAAATTTTGTAGATGTAATACTTGTTATAAAAATCATACTCACAATAATAGCTGTATAAATAAGATAAAATCCAATAAGAAAAGCAATGCCTTTTTCTACAGTTTCAAATGGTAACCATGTTAAAAGTTTTAAAAACTGTGCATGAATATAATCTGCTTTAAACACCCATACAACACTCCAAAAAACTGCACTTGCTATGCCTATAAATATAGAAAAAAACGAATACTTCTCCCGACTCATTTTTCCAATAAATATATTACCAAAAAAAGCAAAAATAAGAGCAAAAGTTACTAAAACAAGCTGTAACCATAAAAATGTCGAAAGCATCCATGCACCATTAGATCGCAACATAGAAAAAGGGAGTAGAGAAAGAACAGAACTGCTTAAAGTAATAATATCATTCCAAAAATAGATACCAATTCCTACCCATATGAAACTAACAATAATTCCACTCACCATAGCATATTTCATCGTACGCACCCGAAGCATCTCTTTAAAACCAAACATAATCGCATCTATAAAATCGTGCATTTATACCCCTTCTATTTTCTATCTTTTTTAAAATTATATCACTTTTTAAACCCTAAACGTCAACAACTTCTTTGACTTCAAGACCAAACCCACTCAACCCAACAAAATCAGTTGGTTTTAGCGAAGTAATAAGATTCATTTTAGAAATACCAAACGATTTAATGATCTGTGCACCAATACCAAACTCTTTCATAGCAGCATTATCTTGATGATTTGTTTTATTTATAAAAAGCAAAACACCACTGTTTTTCTTTAAATACTCAATTGATCGGATAAGATTGTTGTATTTTTCCTGATTAAGTAAAAGTTCCCTGTCTGGCATAACATTATGTACCCGTACATTCGCAATTTCACCAGCACTGTAAAAAAGAATAGCTGTATGTTCTATGCCATCATGGTCCTCAAATGTATGCTGCGTTACTTTTACATCAAAAAACTCTATCTCTTGAACATCTATCTCTTTGACCAAACGTTCATTTGCCAAACGATACTCAACAATATCAGAGATAAATACCGTATGTAAACTATGCTCTTTTGCAAATATATCTAAATCATCACGACGTGCCATCTCTCCATCATCTTTAATGATCTCACAAATCACGCCCGCTTCACTCAATCCTGCCAAACGACATAAATCAACAGAACCTTCCGTATGTCCTGTTCGCACAAGTGTACCACCCTCTTTTGCAATAAGTGGAAAAATATGTCCTGGTTTCACAAGCTCATCTGCTTTGGAGATAGGATTTGCTAAGATTTTGATTGTATCGTCTCTCTCTTTTGCAGAGATCCCGGTTGCTGCTGTCTTTGCATCAACTGATACTGTAAAAGCAGTCTCATATGATGAAGTATTTGAACTAACCATTGGGTTAAGCTCCAGTCTGTTTGCTATTTCACGTGAAAGTGCTACACAGATAAGCCCTCTTGCATGTGTTGCCATAAAATTGACATGTTGGGGTGTAGAAAATGCAGCAGCATAAACAAGGTCTCCCTCATTCTCTCTGTCTTCATCATCAATCATAATGACCATCTTCCCTTTTTTGATCTCTTCTATAGCTTTTAAAACTCTCTCATTTGGTGTCATTTTGTCTCTTTTTCATAAATATTTATTATGCACGTATTATATAAAAATCTTCATTAAAAAGAGGTCAATAAAAAAATTTGAAACTTTTTTGCAAAACCCTTGACATTAGATACTTTTTTGTCTATAATTTCGCTCACAAACACAGAGTGAATGTGTTTAAACACCGCGGAATAGAGCAGTTCGGTAGCTCGTCGGGCTCATAACCCGAAGGTCGCAGGTTCAAATCCTGCTTCCGCAACCAATCATTTAATTACTACTATTACACATTGGGGTATCGCCAAGCGGTAAGGCACCAGTTTTTGGTACTGGCATTCGGGGGTTCGAATCCCTCTACCCCATCCACCCATCAATCTAACAACATCCAAATAAGTCTAAAAAACCCCTAAAATACGAAACTTAATCAATTTATTAGTCTAGCTTAATTCAATGTATATTATAGTAATCTCAACTTTTTAGGGGTATATATAGGGGTACATTGAAAAAGTACCCTTATCATAACAAAGATGGTGGAGGATTATTTTTACTGGTAACAAAACGAAACACTAAACTATGGAGATTAAAGTATAAGTTTGATGGTAAAGAAAAACTTTTAGCTTTAGGA
>Ga0256837_1001935_pt1 | contig 13508 bp, 18 predicted proteins | sample 4562384metaG_FD_185976 | JGI IMG/M metagenome (GOLD analysis project Ga0256837, IMG submission 185976) | Hydrothermal vent microbial communities from Guaymas Basin, Mexico - 4561-384 | ecosystem: Environmental > Aquatic > Marine > Hydrothermal vents | place: Mexico: Guaymas Basin | collected... | reverse complement strand
TACATTATGTTTTAACCTTAGTGAAACTGAAATATATACAGATACAGATATTCATATAAATTCTTGTATAACAGGTAATACAGACCAAATTAATAATATATTATATGATATTAATCAAAATGATAATACAGATAATATAGATACTAATTCTACAGACCCTGATGTTTCTATAACATACACTATTAACGAATTTGGTGATATAGAAATAACACAAACTGTTGAATATTTTGATGGTTATGATGATGTATCTAAAACTTATACACAAATATTCGAAATGGAAAATATCCCACCAGAGTTAATTTTAAGTGTATATAAGTTAGAAGATGAAAATTTAATAGACATAACATCAGAAGATAATAAAACTTATCCTCAGCAAGAGTTGATATTTAAACCTATAGCTACAGATACAGATGGTACTGTTGAATATATAGAATATAATGTATATAAGAAAACTACAGATATTTATGGTATAGATACTTGGATTTTGGTATTTAGTTCTGGTAAAATAGATAAAAATTCAGATGAATTTTTAGAATATACTAAATTATTTGATAATGAATTAACTGGTGATTTAAAGTTAGAAGTTATAGCTTATGATAATTTAGATGCTACTGCTATTGAAACTTATGAATTTACTATTTTATGTGCTGTTGAAACTATTTGTACTGCTGTTGATATAGATTGGAAGTCTAATAAAGTTAATCAACTTAAATTTAAAACTAATATTAATTCATTAAAATTTAAAATTAATAAAAAATTATTAAAATTTAGAATTAATAAAGAAGTACTAAAATTTAAAATTAATAGCAATCAATTGAATTTCAATATAAATAAAATATTAATAAAATTTAAATTGAATTGTAGATAAATTATATAATTAAGGAAAATAAATGGCATATGAAAGTCTAATTGAAGATACAGAAATCATCCAAGGAGATTCAAGCGATATATATCTTTTTACAATAGATGAAACTGAATTAGATGAAGGGTTTACTGCATCTTTTACTATTAGAAAATCATTTAGTGAACCTGCTATTGTTAGTAGAGATTTAGTAAGAAATGATGGAAGTGAAGGGTATGTAGCTGGTTCTCAATTAGTATTTCAATTAAAACCTGAAGATACAAGTCTATTAACTGTTGGTGTTAAATATATTGTAAGTGTAGAAATTAGAAATCCAGATATTAGTTATAATGCGGAAGTTGCACAATTTAAATTAAAAATATTACCACAAGGAGTGTAAATGAACTTAATAGATGAAAGATTCAGTTCGGATGTAATTTATAAAGATACAGGTACAGAAAATGCAGTAGAGATAGCAAGCAATATTAGTAGTTTTTATGATGGTATGTCTATAAGATTTACACCATCAAATGCAAACACAGATGCAACAACTTTAAAAGTAAAAACACTTGCATCAAAGCCGTTATTTTACAATGGTGCAGATTTGCAAGCAGGTTATCTTAATACAACATCAAAATATGTTGCAGTTTATGATGTAGCAAATGACAGGTTTAATGTTGATGTAATTGCAGGTGGTAGTGCAAAACAGCAGTATAAAGTTGCAGATGCAGTTAATGATGAAGCAGTTAATTTACTACAAGCAAAAGATGGAGAATTATTCCAAATTGGTGTTGGGCAGACTTGGCAAGATGTTAGTGATGATAGAGACCCAGATGTTACTTACACTAACACTACGGGTAAACCAATCTTAGTGGCTATGGGAGGTTATGGAAATGATTCAGATAGAAAGGCTTATATTGATGATGTAGAGCATTTTATCTATAGTAGTGGTAGTATTCAGCAAACCGCATTATTGCTTGTACCGCAAGGTAGCACATACAAGAGAGACTCTTTAGACACAAGAACTCTATGGTTAGAACTAAGATAAAAAAAGGATTAAAATGAATTATTTTAAAGACACAAAAAACAATATTTTTGCTTATGATGATGAACAAGTAAGGCAAGGGTACAGCAAAGATTTGACACTTATAAATGCAACACAGTTACAAAGTTTTAAATTATTTGGTGTGTGGGATAAAACACAAGCAGAAATTGATGCACAAGTTGCAGAACTTGAAGCACAAGCAAAAATTACAGATGCAAAAAAAGCACTTCAATCTTTATGCGATAAAAAATCAATACAAGCAAAAACATTTATTGCAGGTAAAGATGTAACAACTGAACAACTAGCAAGGTATGAAGAAAAATATCAAGTTGCAACAGAATACAAAACAAATGGAAATTATGCAAATGTATTACAGCTTGAAGCAGATTTGCAAGGTATAACAGTTAATGAGTTAGCAGATTTAATTATTGTAAGAGGTAATGTTTATAAACAAGCTTTAATTGAGTTTAATGCAAGAATTGAAGCATTTAGAGTTGCAGTATATACAATCATTAATGCAGGTGATATTGATAGAGCAAATACAATCATTAATGGTGCAAAAGACTTTGATAACACAACAACAGATGATGATGTTGCAGAGTTATTTAAATAAACTCTAATATAAATATTACAAAAATAAGGTTGGTTAATGGCAACTGGTGATAAGATAAGAATTATCAATGAAAAAGAAGGTATTCTCAAGTCTGGTGATACTATGACTGGTGGATTAGGTATTCTCAAAGATATCCCTGGTGATATTTGGAACAAATCTAACATAGCAAGCAGTAATGGCTTTATTGGTGATCATGGTGGTTATAATGTATCAATTATAAATAATAGTTACAGAAGTAATGATGGTTCTACTTGGAAATACTTAGGAAGAAATGGCAATACATCCACTATGAGTTATTTCGAAGTGACATCTAGAGGATTTAGAGTGTCTACTAATCTAAATGGAGAGACTACTCGACCAACTGTTATAGCAGAGGTTGTAAATGATGGAACACCAACAAAAGCACATCATTTAACAAGAAAAGACTATGTGGATAATAGAGCATCAGGTTTAGGTTTAAGTGGAGAAACTTGGGTAGATGAGACTGATAATAGGGAATTTGATACTACTTATACTAATGATACAGGTAAACCGATTTTAATAAGTATAAACATTATAGGATATGGTGACAATAGGCTTGGTGTATATTTTTATATAAATGATGTTCGTCAAAGTGATATATTAAGTGAAAATGCAAATAGTAATAGTGATAGAAGAACATTAACTTTTATAATACCAATAGATTCTACATATGAATTAGAAAATTATAAATCCTCTGAAATATCGCTTTGGTTTGAGTTAAAATAAAGGAAAGGAAAATAGATGATATACTTTAAAGACGAAAATAATAAGATTTATGCTTATAATGATGATGTAAATGAAGCATATATTAAGCCAAATTTAACAAGTATAACTGAAACAGAAAAACAGAGTTTTAAACTTTTTGGTGTATTTGATAAGACACAAGAAGAAATAGATAGTTTCCTAGAACAACAGAAAATAGAAAGAGAAATCAAAGCACAAAGAATTGCATTCAACAATGCAATACAAACACATTTAGATTCAAAAGCTAAAGAATTTAGATATGACAATATGATGTCTGCAAGAAGCTATGCTGGTTATGAAAATGTTTTTCAAGAAGAAGCAACAAAACTAGCACAATGGGCTAGTAATTGTTGGATAACTGCAGGAACAATAGAACAAGATGTACTAAATGGAAATAGAGAAATGCCAAGTATAGATGAAGTTCTTGCAGAATTACCAATTTACGAATAAGGGAATATAAATGGACACAAAAGAGTTTATAAAAGAGAAAACAGAAGAATTAACAGATAAAACCATTAACAAATTAGTAGATGGAACAGCAGTTCCAAAAACAGATGACTGGTTTGGAAGACACAATTTCATGTCAAGATTAATTATGTTGGTTTTTATAGGAATTTTCATATATGCTTTCATAGCACCATTACCATTACCATATGCCGAAATGACAGCTTATCTACTAATGGGTGTATTTGCATTAATTTCAGTAGGGATTAATTCTATAAAAACTGTTGGTGATGTAATCATAAAAATAAGAGATAAGTAGTGTTATCACTATTAACAAATCCTATAACAAAATATTTAATCATAGGAGGTATAATTCTCCTAGGGTTAACTTACTTTCAATTTAGAATAAATGAATTAGAAACAGAATTAAGTCAAGTAAAGAAAGACTTAATTCAAAGTAAATCTAATCTAAATGTATGTATAATAACAAATACATCTAACAATAACATTATAGAAGAATACAAGAAAGATATAAATTCATTCAAGGAAGATTATAATAACATAATTTTACATAAAGATAAAGTCATAAAACATTTAAGATTAACAATATTAAATCTTAAAAAACCTATAATTTACCCAAAAGAATATATATATAAAGAATGTAAAATCCAAATAAAGGAAGAATTTGATGAAAATTCTACAGGTAATATTATTAGTAACATTGGTTTTTAATTTTTCAGGATGTTCTATATTTTGGTGTCCTGAACCAGAAATTATAACAAAATACAAATACATTAATAAACCAATACCAAAAATACAAAACAAACCAAAAGCAGAAAAGTATAAGGTTATTGGTGTAAAATTAAATAATAAAGAATATTATTGTACAGACAGAATTAATGCATCAATTTTGTCTAATAATTGGATAGAATATAGAGAGTGGAGTGAAAGTAATTATAATTTACTCAAAAGTTTAGAAGGTAAATAACTACCTTCTAATTTTCTTCTTATGTTTACCTGATTTAACTGCATCACTATAAGATTTAGCATATTTTTTAATATTTACTTTATTTTTAAGTCTATATTTCTTCTTTTGGACTTTATTTTTTCTATTTTCTATTTTACGAGCTGCTTTCTCTTTACGAAATTCTGCTCTAGATTTAGAAAATCTTTTAATACCTTTATTACGATTAGAAGCTTTCATTTTACGAGATACTTTTTCATCCATTTCTTCTGATGTATTTGTTGCATCTTCTTCTTCCATCATATACAATAAATAATCTAACTCATCAGAACTTAATTCTCCAAGTAATTCAATAACTTCCTCTTTAGTAATTTCGTCTTCGTATTCAATATAGTCATCTGTAATAGAATCATAAATAAATTCGCCAAATTCTGAAATTTCTGGTGGTGTCATTGTATTTAAAATAGAAATAATATCTTCTTTTTGTGCTTCTGTTAATAGTAATTCTTCTCTAAAATCTAAGAATCTCATAGCTACCTCTTTTTTTTAGTTATTTATAAAATTGTTTATAACATTAAACAATGCATCGACATCATTTTTATTAGTATAATCTAAAGCATAGATTTTATCTAATTCTGGTACTTTTATTATAATAGAATTAGACTCTAAATCAAGAAAATAAAAATATTCATATACATTATCTTTATTAATTAAATTCATCATTTCTTTCAATGTAACTCTATTTTCGTTATTCAAGTCATAAAATTCAGAAAATACAATTTTATCGTTTAAAATATATTTAATAGAATCATATAATTGAGCTTTAATCATATTGTAAACAAATTCTGTCTTATTTCTATTAATATATTCAATTAAACATAATCCTGTATTATTAAAATCTGTATCTTCCTCTACTATATTATATATAACTCTATTGGTGAAAATTACACCAATTAATGCTGGTTTAGAATATTCTTGAACTTCAAGTTCCATAAAATACCTTTTTGTAAGATAATTTATTTATAAACCTAATTCAGCCATTATATCAAAATCATCTTCGGATTCTGATGAATTATTTAATACAGTTTTAACATCCTCCATTAATACATTTGTTATAGCATCTTTTACTGCTGTTGTAGTCATCCCATCATTAGATTGAACTAATAAATCATTAAATTTCATATGTTCATAATCTATAGACATATCCCATTGGTCAGTTCTCCCGGTAAATCTATTTTTAGTAACTTTGCAAGTAATTAGATTTTCTTCTTTCATTTGTTCGTTTTGCAATAAGAATAAAATGAAGTCAGCTGTTTGCACGGTCCCGATACTGTCACTTACAGAATCATTTGAAGCATCTGTATTATTAACAGCTTGTCTATTTAATTGACTTGCACTTATAATAGGAATTTCTCTTTTCTTAGCAATAGCACGAGTTTCCTCAACAATAGATTTTACATATGAATATAATCCTGCAGAAGGTGATAATAAATCTGACTTCATAATACCAAGATAATCTAAATATATAATATCAAATTCTATATCCTTTTCTATTTTATATGATTCTAATAACGAATCTAACATTAAAGCAGAGAAACTACCATTAGGATAATCTTTAACATAAAGTTTACCAGTAGAATCTTTAATATTGTTATAAGCATTACGAATAACTTCTTCTGGTAAATTTCTTAAATCATTAATAGGTAAATCCATAGCATTAGCATGAACTCTTTTCATAATTTCTTTATCCATCATTTCCATAGATATTAATAATACATTTTTACCTTCTTTAATTTGCCCGGAAATTAAATCTGTCATTAATAACGATTTACCAATACCAGAAGATGCCATGATAACAGATAATGTTCCTGGTAAGAATCCTGCGCCTAATCGTTTATTTAATTCTGCGTGTTGAGTAGCAATCCCAAGTAGTTTTTCTTGATAGTATTTTATCATAGTTTCTATATCATCAAAATCTAACCCTAAATCAGAATCAATGGTAACTTTAGACATTTCTTCCATTAATGCTTTAGCTTTTAATTTTTTATTTGGGTCTTTTTCTGTTAACCCATCACTACCAAGTATTAAAGCTTCTGTATATATTGCATCTTTTACAAACTCTACAGTAGTATCTAATAAAAATTCTAAATTGTTAGATTCGTCTATAGCATTAATTTCCTTTAACGAACTAACTATTTCTAACCGTAGAGTTTCGTTAGGCACCTGTCGTACCGTAGCTACCAGCTCTGATAGTTTCGGGATAGTTTTATAGGTATTATAATGGTTTTTTAATAATTTAAAAATAGCACTATTAGATGCACTAGTAAAATATTTAGGTTCCAATATAGGTAATGCTTTATTGAAAAATTCTCCATTATATAATAGTGATTTTAGTATTAATTGTTCTGTCATAATTATCCTTCTTTCATATTGTATTATAATACTACTTAAATATAGCTTTTAATACAATAAATATAATCCATGATGCAAATACATAGGTCCATTTAAATGTTTCTAAAATTCCTAGAGCAACTAAAGCCCAAACAAGTAAGCTAAATACACCAAATGTAATTCCTATAACTATGGCAAATACCACTACTGCTATTAAAATATTCCTATTCATAATTTTCCTTTAATTAGATTTTACTATCAATTTAAGATATTTTTCAGGTGTAACTTTTTTCATTTCTTCTGCTAACCATCTAATCTGGAAGAAAGCAGCACCAGAATCTCTAAGAGTAAAATAATTTTTAAGACTTCTTAGATTAAATGTAACTACCATATCAACTTTCCAATTATCGTTAACTAAATGTTTAAAAGCATCACCAACATTTCGTTTTTTCTTACCTGCTTCAAGTGTATTATAAAGTGTTTCTGAATTTCTAATATTTGTGACATAATCTAAACTTGATTTAGCAACAGCACTTTTAATAAACTCTTCTTTATTCTGATTATATTGATATAGAAATTTATTAAAAATATCTATAATTTGTAGTTTATTGTAGTCATCATCTGTAGTTACAAATAAATCTAATTTATTAACAGTATTAAAGAACCAGTCACTAGGATAAGAATTATTATTTTCTGTAATTTCAGCAACAAAAGCATTAATTAAACTTGACATAGTATATCTGGTACTTCTTACTGAAATTGATTGGATTCTATGTCTTGCATGTTCCTGAAGAACTCCACGAGAAGTACCTTTAATTAAAAAACTTAAATTAGTATGTTCAATAATAGAAGTATGATGATGAACCCATGATAAAGAATGTAATAATTCAGAACTTCCAATATCATTGACTTGATTAATTACATTTTGTAATAGTAACTCCTCAGGCTCTTTATTAATTACATTATCAAACTCTACAATAGATTCATTCTCGGAATTTTCAAAAGAATTATAACAAGTTCTTGCTGCTAATTCTGGTACTCCAATTCCTGTATCTTGAAGTAAAAATACTTCTGGTTTTTTATAACTTATGTTATTAACTTTCATTCCTATCCTTTTAATTGTTTAAATTCATCTACTATTTAATGTGTATTTCAAAATCACCAGTTGCTGTGATGAGTGACTGGTGATTCTAAAATTCTTAATTACAACTTACAATCTGTAAAATCAGCGATATAACGAGTTTCTTTCTTATCTTTAATAAATTTACCATCTACCAATTTACCAGTTCTATCATCTAACTCTTTTTGAACTTCTTTCATAACTTTATCAGTATCATATCCAAGTTTATAAATTGCACCAGTAGCGAATACAATAATATCTGCAAAAGCATCTACCATCATTTCCCTAGAAGCTTGTACACCAGGAATTTTAAAGATTAACCATGTAATTCTTTTTGCCCATTTACGAGCTTTGATAGATTCGATGTCTTTAGTACCTTCAATTAACTCTTCAACAATAAAACTTACTTCATTTTCTAAGTTAAATTTATCAAAATTAGTAATCAATCCTCTATCTTCATTCCATTTTTTAATTTTTTTAAATGCTGTTAATGCCATTTTTTATCCTTTATTTTGTATTGTTAATTATACTAACAATCTCCTTAATTTTATCCATCGTAGTATCAAAAGTCTTATCTTTTAATTGTATTGGGTAAGCGTGTAAATGACCTATATCGGTTGATTTTAATTTTTCTCTAATTTGTTTTTTAATATTATCTTTTAAATTAGATTTATTATTATGTCTAATTCTAATAATACCATAAGAACTAGCTAATATTAGATGGTCAATATTTTTCTCCATAAATTCTTGATACAAAATAAAATCATAATATTTATCTGTAAAGGCAATAGTAATATTACCTGCAGTATGAATTAGGTTTTTATCCTTTAAAACTTGTATTTCTTTATATATATTATCCCTTCGAGAATCTTTTGTTATTCTATATTCAATTGGTAGATTATACCCATCATATATAATTTTTTCTGCTAAATTAACCATACCATAATTCTCCCAGAAAAAATCATTTAAATCTAATGCATCTAAGAAATTTTCGTTTTCAATCAACCATATATCATATGTGTTAATTAAATTAGTAATATAATCTAAGGATTTCAATTTTCCTTGGTTTTTGAAAAATTCATGAGTAATTAAAGTTGCCGATTTTTCTGTATTATGAACATAATTAATATATTCAAAATTATCAAAGTATCCTTCAGGGTACATATGATGGTCTAAAAATAATAATTTAATATTTAAAGTTTTGCAAACATCGTGTACATTTAACAATAAATTTTTATTATTCCCAAACGAAACATCACAAACAATCAGCAATTTTGTATTACTTGTTTGCAAATATTCGATAGTTTCTTGAACTTTATCTTCTAAATCTCTATAATTTGTACTAATAATTTCCTTTTGTATTGTAGGTAAAGCAAATTCTATATTTATTAAACATCCTACTGCATCTAAATCATTATGTGTTAATATTGTTATTGTTTCTTTCATTTAATGTCCTTATACATTTCCACTAATTCATTTATTTCATTTTCAGACATTAACGAGTAATATTCTTGTGCTTTAATAGTGTCTAATTTATAATATTTTTGTATTAAAAGTAGAGTGTTATCTTTATTTTTATCTTGTTTAAGAAATTTAATAAAAACTTTTTTACCTTTAAATCCATTTCTTATCATATAAAATTGATTTACCATAGGAATTTCGTTGTAATATCTATTAATAGAATTTGCGGCTAAAACTGTTCCTGGGTGATTTGATAACCACTTCAGAAACATAAAACTTGGTATTTTATTTATTTCGTCATTTGACACATATTTGGTATCAAATACTTTAAACATATCATTAAAAGCCATTAATTTCATCCCAATAAAAAGTTCTTTGAATTTGTGTGCTATTTTCTATAAACTCTACTGTTACACCTTTAGATGTTATTGTTTTTACAATATAATCAGTGCCATTAAAATTTAAAATTTTTCCACCATCGGTTAATCTTACTTTTTTTGATTTTGTATGATTACTTTTAGTAAGCGCTGTATTGAACATCCCATTAATCTCTAACATTTTTAATCCTTCTTTTTATATGTAATATTATAATACAAATTTCGTAAATAATAACTTAAATTCTACCAATCTTCTAAAGATTCAACAGATTTATTTAAATTCCAATTTAATGCATTAACCATAATATTTAATGGTGACATGAAACCCTTCTCAAAATTAGTATCATAATCAATATATTCTTTAAATTCTTCCATGAATGCTTCATCTAAGAATGCTACAATATTAGAATTTAAAGGATTAGGTTCTGTTAAATACAATCGTTTAGTTTTATCCCCTGCTTGAATTTCTGTATATTTATCTAATAAATTATTTTCTTTAATGTACTTATTATGTACTAAAGCAGACCTTACACCTATAGGTACTCCTGGTGTATCTAATTTATAATCCATATTAGAAATACCACCAGTACTAGCTATGTCTCCAGGTGTCTGTTTGGTATATTCTTCTCTTCTTTCTTGTATCCATTTACTTAATTCGTCTTCTGTTAAATCAAGAATTAATGGTATAGCTTTTTCTAGATATTTTCTTGAATATAATGGTGTACTTGATTTAATAACTTCTAATCCCATTTTTTTATAATAAGGGTTATCTAATGTATATCTAGTACCTTCATTATCTAGTACTCTTGCAAAATATTTTTTCTTAGCAACAAATACCATAGCATCCGCAATAGCTTCCCTATCACACCCGATTACATCTGGATTAAAAGCATTTAATTCATTAGCAAAATCTTCAATACATTTTTGTACAATAGGCTCCACTACTTTTTTGTAGAAATTATCACAAAAATTCACTTTATCCATAATTGTTGCATCTAGTTTATTTTTAAATGCTTTTTCTACAAATGGTTCTATCGAAAAATAAACTGAGTCTGTATCACCATACGATATATAAGATTTATCCCATTCAATCATTTTTTGTAAACTGTCATCAATATATTTGGCTAATTTTTGGATAAAATATCTACCATTACCTGTGATAGCTCTAGCCATGTTTTGATTAAATAACGGAAAATATGGTGTAGCAAATGCACCATAGACACCATTAATTAATAATTTTTCAATTAACTGTTTTGTGTTATATAATGACTCTAAGTCTTCTGCTGTTTTCAATAACTCTTTTAATTTATCTTCATTTAATTCTTTTAACTCATCTTCTGTATATTTTAAAACATCCTTATCTAAATCAGAAATACCTTTATATGCATTATGCGACAATATATCTTTTATAATAACTGCTCGTTGTTCGTATTTGAACATAGTTTGTTTAGCTTTTTTACGGGAGCTATAAATATCTAAAATCATAGTTGGTAGCATACCTTGACCATTATTATTGTTAAATACAGCGCCATTTATACCCATAGAATAGTTGTATTTCTTTAATAAAGAAGTGGTTAAATCTTTTACATCCTGAGACAATTCTAATCGTTCTGCTTCGTTTTCATTGTTCCAATATCTTAATATAACTTCTCTTAAATCGTTAGGAAGTTTATGTATAGGTATATATGTTTCCGGTGACATATTATACCCTGTCATACCTAATAAAGGATACATAGAACTAACATCTGCTGACATTACCCATTTATGTTTACCTACAATAGGGTCTCTAACAAAACCCCCAACAATAGACACGGATTCATCAGTGTGTTGTCTTGGTGGAATAGCTTTTTTATTTTCGTAACTTCTGTTTAACATATATTGAGACCATGGTTTTACCGTACCCATAGCATCGTCTATATGGACTCCCATTTTTTCGGAAATCATCAATAGTAAAGAAGTAAAGTTAAGTTTTTTATCTAGTTCTTTAATTAAATATGTATCTGTAATACCATAATATACAAAATCGGAATGTGCCAATTCTTTTACTTCGTCTATATTTCCTTTTATAGCTTCTTGATAAATTTTTGAATTTTTTTGTTCTTCTGTAGGATTTTCTGGTATAGTATAGTTACCATCATAAAAGTCTTGAAATTTCTGATATTCCGAATGGTTTACTTTTTTCTTTTTTAATTCGGCTTCTGCAATAGAATCTAATGAATAACTATCTCTAGGTTTAAATACAAATTTCTTATATACAACCATCATATCTATATAATAATGTCCATCCGCTTTAAAATTAAAAACTAATTTATTATTAACATTTTTTGTAGTTAATTTAGCGGAATTATAATTAGAAAACTTATTAGTATCAATACCTAACAATTTACAACGATTATAAAGATAAGGAAAGTCAAACCCTTCCCCATTCCAAGCATATATAATTAACGGGTTTAATTTATTAAAAATTTTAAAGTATTTTTCAAATAATTCTATTTCATTTTTACATTTTATATATTGAACCTTATAATTAAAGTTATAACTTGATTGATGCACCCAATCTCTTAATCCTAATACAATCATAGTATCTAATTCCGAATCATAAATTTGTATAAGATTAACAGATTCCAAAGCTTTTTCTGGTACAGGGAAACCTTTGGATTTTTTTCCTACAAAAGTTTCTGTATCTAAGAACCAGGTTCTTGGTGATTTATTATAGCTTTGATTTTTCCAATAATTATCTCTAATATTTCTATATATAGGGTCTACAAAACTATAATTATCCCTACCATCTTTAGCTTTTCCTTGCACTCGTTTTAAACGGATATTCTCATCTAATAAAGATGTAAATTCACCTTGTGAATACTCTTCAAACCATTCTGAGGGTAACTGTATTTTTTTAGATACAGATTTATTTAATTCTGTATCGTAATATCTTTCGTATGAGTCCCAATCTTTTTGATATGAGCTTTCGAATAATTTCATTCCTTCTCCTTTTCTTATTATACTATTCTATCTATTAAGCCTAACTTTAATGCCTCTTCAGGGCTTAGATATTTATCCCTTAATGTTAATTCTTTCATAGTTTCTGTATCTATATTAGAATAACTTGCTTGTAATCTCATTAATTTATCTTGGAGATATTTTGTTTCTTCTAAATCTATAATTTGGTCATGGACAGTTCCACCAGTCCCAGAAGATACTGAGTGTATCATAATTCTAGCATTTGGTAATGCTAATCGTTCACCAGTTCCTGAAAATAATAAAAATGCACCCATGGATGCAGCCATTCCCATAACAACTGTTTGAACTTTTCTTTTCATATTTCTAATAGTATCGTGTATAGCTAAACCAGCATAGACAGAACCACCACCTGAATTAATATACAATTTAACCGGTTTATCTGTATCTAATGTATCTAAATATAATAATTGGGTAATAACAAGATAACTTAACTCTTCTGTTATTTCTCCAAATATAGTTACTATAC
>Ga0256837_1001933_pt1 | contig 13524 bp, 11 predicted proteins | sample 4562384metaG_FD_185976 | JGI IMG/M metagenome (GOLD analysis project Ga0256837, IMG submission 185976) | Hydrothermal vent microbial communities from Guaymas Basin, Mexico - 4561-384 | ecosystem: Environmental > Aquatic > Marine > Hydrothermal vents | place: Mexico: Guaymas Basin | collected... | reverse complement strand
GATATGGGTCTTATCTCTTTTGGCTCACCATTAGCAAAACAACTTCTTGGAAAAGAGGAGGATGATGAGGTGAAAATTATCTTACCAAATGGAACAAAAGAGGTTGAGATTCAAGAAGTAACATATAAGGACATAGTTTTTGAATGTCATTAATGTTGGTGTAATTGGGGCTAGTGGATATACAGGTTTAGAGCTTGTTAAGATTCTAACTAATCATCCAAATTTTAATTTAGTATATGTAGCAAATTCAGAGGGTAATACAACTTTAGGTGAACTACATCCATCTTTAAATGGTGTAGTGGAGATGGAAGTTGTTAAGGCAGATATTTCAAAAGCATCTGAACTTTGTGAGCTTGTGTTTTTAGCACTTCCACATAAAACTGCTATGGCTTATGTGAAACCACTTATAGAATCTGGAACTAAAGTTGTAGATTTGTCTGCTGATTATAGATTGCCACAAGATATTTATGAAGAGTTTTACTGTCCACATACTGATTCTAAAAATTTAGAACATGTTGTTTATGGGCTTCCTGAGATGTTTAGAGAGGAATTGAAAACTGCCTCTTTAGTAGCGAATCCTGGTTGCTTCCCAACATCTGCGATTCTTGGACTTTTACCATTTATGAGTAAACGGGTAGATTCTACTCCTATTATTGTAGATGCTAAAACTGGTGTTAGTGGAGCTGGTAAAAAACTTAGTGAAGTAACACACTTTGTAAATGTAAATGACAACCTTTTTGCTTATAACCCTCTACTACATAGACATGCCCCTGAGATTGCTCAAAAACTTGATGTAGATTTTGATGAGGTAAATTTTGTTCCACATTTAGTTCCTGTAACTAGAGGGATGATATCTTCTATCTATATTCAAGTTGAGGGTGATTTTGATGCTAATGAGGTTTTAAAAGAGTATTACAAAGATTCTCCCCATGTAAGAATCTCAAATAAACCAGTAGATATGAAAAATGTTGCTGGAACAAACTTTTGTGATATTTATGTAAAACAGAAAAAAGGTATGCTTTTTATCTCTAGTGCTATTGACAATCTTTTAAGAGGTGCTTCATCTCAGGCTGTTGTAAATGCTAATCTTATGATGGGATTAGATGAGATAACAGGGATTCCAAACATAGCTTATGTACCATAGTGATTTAGAACTTAAAGAGGGTGCATTTGTTATAGCAGATGCACACTTCTCCCACAAACGACCACAACTTCAAGATTTTATACAAGATATTTACTCAAATAAACTACAACCGACACAACTTATTTTTATGGGAGATATTTTTGATGCCCTTTTTGGTGGTATTGATTTAACTATAAAAAGAGATGAGAAACTTATAAAACTAATCAATGCTATTTCTGAAAAAATAGAGATAATTTACTTGGAGGGGAATCACGATTTTAATCTAAAAAAAGTTTTTCCAAATGTTAAGGTTTTTGGAATTACACAACAACCATTATTGTGTAAATATAAAGATAAAAAAGTATTATTAGCACATGGTGATTTTGATGGGGTATGGACATATAAAATTTATGTTAAAATAGTAAGGAATAATTTTGTATTAAAATTTTTAAAACTCTTTGATAAAAAGATTTTACCTATATTAGATAACTATTTAAATAAAAAAAATGATTGTAATGAGTTTATAGGTTTTAAAGATTTTATAGCTAAAAGAGAGTTAAATAAATACGGATGTGATTACTTTATAGAGGGTCATTACCATCAAAATAAAACTTATATTTATGACGATTTTACATATATAAATGTAGCTTCTTTTGCTTGCAATCAAAGATATTTTATTGTAAAATATTTTAAAGATAAAGAATTATTAAGAGAAAAATTATTCTATAAGGATACTAAAAATGGATGATAATTCGTTAAAAGTTGGTTCTAATGAGATGGAACTTGTAGATTTTCGTATACTAAAACAAGAAGAAGATAAAGTGTATGAAGGTATCTATGGTATAAATGTTTCAAAGGTTCGTGAGATTATTCGTGTACCTCATTTAACAGGTTTACCAGGTACACCAGACTATATAGAGGGAATTTTTGATTTACGAGGGGTTGTTATACCTGTTGTGAATTTAGCAAAATGGATGGGGATAACTCAACCTGATAATATTGAAAAAAATTTAAGAGTAATTATTACAGAGTTTAATAATGTACTTATTGGTTTTATTGTTCATGAAGCTAAACGGATAAGAAGAATCAATTGGGGAGATATAGAACCAGCAACTTTTGCGAGTGGTTCAGGTACTTTAGATGGTTCTAAAATAACAGGTGTTACTAAAATAGAAGATGATAATGTTTTGTTAATTCTTGATTTAGAATCTGTTGTGGAAGAGTTAGGACTTTATGAACCAGAGATTGAAGAGATTGGTGAACATATAGATACTTTTACAGGAATTGCATTGGCTATTGATGATAGTGTAACTGCTAGAAAAATTGTAAAAGAAGCATTGAAAAAAATGGGATTTAAAGTTATTGAAGCTACAGATGGTCAAGATGCTTTAGAAAAATTAGAACATTTATATGATACATATCAAGACGAGCTATCTGAACATTTAAGAATAATAGTCTCCGATGTAGAGATGCCGAGAATGGATGGTTTCCATTTTGCTGATAATGTTAAAAAAGATATTCGTTACGATAATATCCCTATAGTATTTAATTCATCTATAAGTGACCATTTTAGTGAAGCTAGAGGTAAACAAGCTGGTGCTGATGCTTATTTAGTGAAATTTGAGGGAAGTACATTTTATGAAAAAATATCAAAAATTGTCCGAGAACATACTAAAGAAGGAGTATAAAAATGGATGAATTTCAGGAAATATTACAAGATTTTTTAATTGAATCGTTTGAACTTATAGAACAATTAGACCAAGATTTAGTTGAGCTAGAATCAACACCAGAAGATTTAGAACTTTTAAATGGAATCTTTCGTGTAGCACATACAGTTAAAGGAGCTTCATCATTTTTAAATTTTGATGTTTTAACTCATTTAACTCACCATATGGAAGATGTTTTAAATAAAGCAAGACATGGTGATTTAGTTATAACAGCAGATATTATGGATGTTATTTTAGAATCTGTGGATTTAATGAAAGCTTTACTTGAAACGATTCGTGATACAAGTGCTGATGCTGGAATTGATGTTTCATCTTGTGTAAAAAAATTAGATAAATGTAGTGGTGGAACTGGAGATGTTGAAAGTCCAGTAGTACCTGCTCCTGAACCTGTTGTTGAAAAAGAGTCAGAAGTTGAAAATAATTCAGATGATGAAGATGAATTAGACTATGAAAATATGGATGCTGATGAGATTGAAGCAGAGATAGAAAGACTTTTAAAAAGTAGACAAGATGAAGATAAAGCAAGAAGAGAAGCTAAAATAGCAGCTGGTGAACCTGTTCTTGAAGCTCCATCAGAAGATACAGAAGAGAAAAAAGATGAACCGAAAGAAACTCCAGCTCCAAAGCCTGTTCCTACTGCACCAGTAAAAAAAGTAGAACCAAAAAAAGATGATGCCAAAGCAGCAGCACCTGTTAAAAAAGCTCCAGCACCTGTTGAGCAAACAATTCGTGTTGATGTAAAAAGATTAGACCATTTAATGAATCTTATAGGTGAATTAGTTCTTGCTAAAAATAGACTAATTAAGATAAATGATGATGTAGAAGAAAGATATGAGGGTGAAGAGTTCCTAGAGGAGCTTAACCAAGTTGTTTCTATTGTATCTCTTGTAACAACTGACTTACAAATAGCTGTTATGAAAACAAGAATGTTACCTATTGGAAAAGTTTTTAACAAGTTCCCAAGAATGATTCGTGATTTAACTAGAGAGTTAAATAAGCAGATTGAACTTGATATATCTGGTGAAGATACAGAATTAGATAAGTCGATTGTAGAGGTTATTGGTGACCCTCTTGTTCATATTATCCGTAATTCATGTGACCATGGTATTGAGATGCCAGCAGACCGTGTTGCTTTAGGTAAAGAGGAATTAGGTACGATTAAATTAAAAGCATATAACGAGGGTAATGCGATTGTTATTCAAATTGATGATGATGGTAAAGGTCTTGATGCTGAGATGCTTAAAAATAAATCTTTAGAAAAAGGGATTATTACCGAAAAAGAAGCTGATGCTATGAGTGATAAAGAGGCTTTTGGGCTTATCTTTAAACCAGGTTTTTCAACTGCTGAACAAGTTACAAATGTATCTGGTCGTGGTGTTGGGATGGATGTTGTTAAAACAAACATTGAAAAACTTAATGGAATCATAGATATTGAAAGTGAAATAGGTGTTGGAACTTCATTGAAGTTAAAGATTCCTTTAACTCTTGCTATTATTCAAGCTCTTTTAGTTGGTGTTCAAGAGGAACATTATGCGATTCCTTTAGCATCAGTTTTAGAAACAGTTAGAATCTCTCAAGATGAAATTTATACAGTAGAGAATCGTTCTGTTATGAGACTTAGAAGTGAAGTTTTATCTTTAGTTCATATTGGCGATATTTTTGAAGTTGAAAGAATCTTAGATAGTAGTGAACATGCTTATGTTGTTGTTTTAGGTTTAGGTTCAAGTAAATTAGGTTTAATTGTAGATACTTTAATTGGTCAAGAAGAGATTGTTATTAAATCTCTTGGAGAGTATTTAAAAGGTATTGAAGGTGTTGCTGGTGCTACGATTCGTGGTGATGGTGGTGTTACTCTTATTGTTGATGTAGCGGCTCTTATGGAGATGGCTAGGGGTGTAAAAGCTTCTGTTGTTAGTGAAGGAAATTCTAACCTTTTAATCTCTAATGAAAAAAATAAAGCAAGTGACTATACAATTATGATAGTTGATGATTCTAAAACAGATAGAATGATAATGCGAAAAGCTTTAGAACCATTGGGTGTTACTCTTATTGAAGCTAATGATGGTCAAGAAGCATTAAATGTTTTAAAATCAGGCAATCATAATTTTGATGCTATGCTTATTGACATTGAGATGCCAAGAATGGATGGTTACTCTCTTGCTGGTGAGATTAAAAAATACAATAAATATAAAAATTTACCTCTAATCGCTGTTACATCTCGTACTGGTAAATCAGATAGAATGAGAGGGGTTGAATCTGGAATGGTTGAGTATATAACAAAACCTTACTCTTCTGACTATTTATCTAGTGTAGTTCAAAGAAATGTTAATTTCAAATCGGAGTTTTTATAATGGGTGATAAATTAAAACAAATAATCAATAAACAAAATATGCAAACTGCTAAGGAGATTGACCACTCTGAAGATATAATCCAATTAGTTGGATTTATTATAGGTGAAGAGGAATATGCTGTGCCTATTCTTACAATTCAAGAGATTATTAAACCTATAAGCTGGACTAGAGTTCCCCAAACACCAGCTTATATACTAGGTGTTTTTAACCTTCGTGGTTCTGTAATTCCTCTAATTGATCTTCGTGTTAAGTTTGGACTTGGTGCTAAAAATCACAATGAAGAGACAAGATTCTTTGTTTTAAAACAGGGTGATGATGTTGCTGGATTCGTGATAGATAGACTTACTATGGCGATTCGTATTAAACAAAGCGATATTGGTCCTGCTCCAGATACCATAGATTCTGATGAAAGTATGATAGAAGGTGTTGGTAAACAAGATGATAGAATCTTAACTATACTAAAAGTAAATAAACTTTTAGAGAGAGATTTTTAGACTGCTCTATGTTAGATAAAGTTTTATATGTAAGAGAGGAGGATTCTAATATATACTTAGAATTCTCAGGTCAATTTGATTTATATAAAATAACTCGATGTGAAAAACAATTAGATAGTTTTGTTTTTTCAAGTTTTAAAAAAATTTATATAGATTTAACTAAACTCTCTTTTTTAGACACTGCTAGTGCTTTGTTCATAAACTCTTTACAAAAAGAGCATACCAATGTTGAAATTGAATATAAAAATTTAACTAAAGATATTGTAGATACTTTAGAGTTAGTTAAATTAAAAAAATTAGATATAGAAGAAGTTGGGAAAAATAGTGACAATCTATTTGTTTCAGTTGGAAAAAATGTTGAACTTTTTTTAGTTGGTTTTTTCTCATTTTTTCTTTTTTTAAAAGAGGTCTTCTTAGCGAAACTACATTATTTAAAATCATTTAAAAATATTAGAATAAAAGAGATAATATTTGAGATAAATGAGAGTGGAATTAAAGCTTTAGGAATCATCTCAATAACAAGTATTTTGATAGGGCTTGTGGTAGCTTACCAATCAGCATATCAACTAAAGATATATGGGGCAAATATATTTGTAGTGGATATGTTAGGAATCTCGATGTTAAGGGAGTTAGCACCACTTATAACAGCTATTGTAATTGCTGGTAGAAGTGGCTCTGCTTTTACTGCACAAATAGGGGCTATGAAGATAACAGAAGAGTTAGATGCTATGAGAACAATGGGGTTTGACCCTTATGCTTTTTTAGTTTTACCTCGAATTATAGCTCTTATGATAGTTATGCCTATGTTGATTTTTGTTTCAGATATGATGGGAATCTTAGGTGGAATTATAGTGGCAAATCTTGACTTAAACATCTCACTTACACTATTTTTAGATAGATTTAGCACGGCAGTAGATATTAAACATTTTTATATTGGTCTTTTTAAAGGTCCGTTTTTTGCTTTTTTAATAGCAACTATTGGGATATATAGAGGTTTAAAAGTTAAAAATGATACTCAAAGTATAGGGTTTAATACAACTAGAAGTGTTGTGGAATCTATATTTGCTGTTATAGTTTGTGATGCTATATTTTCTATAATCTTTACAAATATGGGAATCTAATGGGTAGCATAATTAAAGTTAGAGATGTTAAAACAATTTTTGACAAAAGAGTTGTTCACGATGGTTTAAATCTTACAATCAATCAGGGTGAAATTTATGGTTTACTTGGCTCTAGTGGTTGTGGGAAAACTACACTACTTAGAGAGATGGTTATGCTTCAAGATTTTCACGGTGGTGAGATAGAGATTCTTGGAAATAATTTAAGTAACATAAGTTTTGAGAACTCTCAAAAATTAAAAAGGGAGTGGGGTGTTTTGTTTCAGGCTGGAGCATTGTTTTCCTCTTTAACAGTTGCTCAAAATATAGCTCTTCCTCTTATTGAATATAGTGATTTATCTAAAAAAATGATAGATGAGATTGTTAAGTTTAAGATAAATTTAGTTGGTTTAAAAACAAGTGATGGGAATCTTTACCCCTCTCAATTAAGTGGTGGTATGAAAAAAAAGTCAGCACTTGCTCGTTCCCTTGCTATGGACCCTAAGCTTTTATTTTTAGATGAGCCTACAAGTGGTCTTGACCCAGTATCTGCTAGGGAGTTTGATTCACTTATATTAAAACTTCGCTCACTTTTAAATTTAACAATAGTTATGATTTCACACGACTTAAGGTCAATATATGACACTTTAGACAGATTGGCAATTATAGACAATAAAAAGATAGCCTATGAGGGTAGTATAGATAATATGGATTCTCTAAAGGGTGATTTTAAACATATATTTATGAAGGTAGATGATGAATAATAAAGTAAATTATGGTTTAGTTGGGTTTATTGTTTTTGTTGGTATCATTTTGATGGTAGGCTTTACTTTTTGGCTTTTAAAACCAACCTCAAATGAAGATATAAAAACTTATAGTATATGTTTTGATGAATCTGTTTTAGGTTTAAACATAGATGCTCCAGTAAAATACAGAGGTTTAAGTGTTGGAAAAGTTTCTAAAATTAGGATAAATCCACATAATGAAGAGCAAGTGGAAGTTCTTATAAACATACTAAACACAACACCAATTAAAAATAACACAGTAGCAAAACTAACAGCTCAAGGTATAACAGGACTTAGTTACATAAATCTTAGTGTAGCAAAGTTAGATAAGATAAAACCATTTAGTTATAAAAGTAAAGAATATCCATCTATACACACTCAACCATCTTTTATGAATAACCTAGAATCTTCTATTGGTAGTGTTTCAACTGGTTTAAACGATACTCTTTTAATGACTCAAAAACTACTAAATCAAGAGAATCAAGAACAGTTTAGTAAGCTACTTAAAAATACAGCAAATATGATGAGTAAGATGGATAAAATCTTAGATGAAGATACTATTAAACATCTTCAATCTAGTGCTAAGAATCTTGATGAATTTAGTGAAAAATTAAATAAGATAACACCAAATATAGATAATTTCATAGATAAAAGCGTAGTTTGGGAAAACAAAATCTCAACATCATTTGAGTCTATTATGAATAGCTATATAGGTATAACAGCCTCAATGGATGAGATAAAAAGAGCAATTTCTAGTGGAGAATTTAACTTAAAAGCAATATCTGGAGATATAATTCCAACTATAAACACAACACTTGTTCAGATGCAAGACTTAATGATAAAAGTAGATGAAACACTAGAACATCACAACAGAAGTCCAAGTGATATTTTGTTTAAACAAGAAGAGATTAGAAAAGGTCCGGGGGAGATTTAATGTTAAAAATTATAGTTAGTAGTATATCATTACTATTTTTTGTTGGGTGTAGTATGAGCCATCCAGCAGTAACAGAGTATAGAGTTCATTCAGATGTTAAAAATATAGAGCAAACACAAAGTTGTTCATATACAGATAAGTCTATAAAAATATCTCGTGCTTTTAGTTCAAATACTTTAATGTCAAATGAGATGAAATATGTTTTAGGTAACACAAAAGAGTTTTCATATACAGAATCTCAATGGGCAGTATCTCCAAGTAATGCTATAAGTTCTGAACTTTTAAAACTTCTTAGAGAATCTAAAATTTTTAAAAATACACAAACATCAAAGTCAAGAAGTAGTAGCGATATTATTTTAGAAACAAATATAGAGGAGTTTGTTCAACATTTTAATAAGGATGAAACGAAATCTTATGCTACTGTTACTATAAGTTTAACTCTTATAAACTCTAAAGATAATAGAGTGATAGGAACAAATACTTTTAGTTCAAATGTTGATACTAAAACATTGGATGCTAACGGTGGGGTAGATGCTTTAAACAAAGCACTAAGTAATGTACTTTTAGAATCTAGTGAGTGGATAAAAAAGGTTTGTAGATGATTCTTGAAAGTGAATATAGAGATAGAAGAGAAAAACTAGCTACTAAATTATGTGAAGATTCTATTGCTGTTTTGTATAGTTCAGAGTATAAGATTCGCTCTAACGATACAGAGTTTCCGTATAGACAAAATAGTAACTTTTACTACTTAACAGGTTTTAAAGAGGACAAATCTGTACTTCTTTTAGTTAAAACAAAAAAAGGTGTAAAAACTGTTTTATTTGTAGAAAAAAAAGATGAGTTACAAGAGCTTTGGAATGGGAAAAGGTTAGGGAAAAAAGAGGCTAAAAAAAGATTCTTAGTATCTAAAGTTTTCACAGTAGATAAACTTCAAGAGAAGATAAAAAAATATATGGTTAGTAAAAAAACTATATATTTTGATTTTAAAGATTCTCAAGTTGAGAGTTTAAAAAAATATTATAAAAATATACCAACACATAAAAATATAGCTTTATTAGTTAATAAGATGAGGTTAATTAAATCTCCATCAGAAATAGAGATAATTAAAAAAGCAATTTTCATAACAAAAGAAGCACATCATAAAGCTATCTCATTTAAAAAGCAGAGTAAAAATGAGTACCATCTACAAGCAGAATTAGAGTACATTTTTAAGAAAAATGGAGCATATAGCGATGCTTATACATCCATAGTTGCTAGTGGTAATTCAGCAAATACACTTCATTATATAGAGAATAACAAAGATTTTAAAGATGGTGATTTAATTCTTATAGATGCTGGTTGTGAGTATGATTTCTATGCGAGTGACATAACAAGAACGATTCCAGTAGATGGAAAGTTTAGTGAGGCTCAAAAAGAGCTTTATAACTTAGTTTTGGATGTTGAGTTGAAAATTATTAAAATGATAAAACCAAAAGTAAAAAGAACTAAACTTCAAAAAGAATCTGAAAAATTACTTTGTGAGGGGATGGTTCGTTTAGGAATCTTAAAAGGTGATGTTAAAAAGCTTATAAAAAAACAAGAACATAAAAAATACTACCCACATGGCATAGGGCATTGGATGGGATTAGATGTTCACGATGAAGCACCATATAAAAATGAAAATAGAAAAGAGATTCCACTAGCAAATGGGATGGTTTTAACCATAGAACCTGGAATCTACTGTGATGAAAATGATAAAACCATACCTAAAAAATATAGAGGTATTGGGATAAGAATCGAAGACAACATATTAGTAACTAAAGATGGTTATGAGAACCTATCTCAAGATATAGTTAAAACTATAAATGAGATAGAAAAATATTAAATTAAAAAAACTTCTTAACAAATTTAAGAAGTTTCTCTAAAACTCTAGGTATAACTTTTTTTCTCTCTAGTAATTTAGGCTTAAAGTTTAAAGTTTTTACTATCTCCGAAGTGAGAGGCTCTTTGGCATCATAAAGGTAAGTGTCTATCACTTTTTGAAGCTCTTTAGGGTTTAGATTCTCATCTTCACAAAGCTTTTTAAAGGCTAACTCTTTTTCAACCTCTAAAAATTTGTCAAACTCATTTTCAATCATAGAATCATCATCTATACTCATTAGATTCTCATCAATAAACTTCTCAATTAACTCCCGTTTACTTCTCAAAGTTCTGTTTGAATTTATGATGTTGTTAATATTTTCTTTTTGTTTTTGCTTATCTTCTTTATCAGAATCTTTATAAATTGCTAAAAGTTTTAAAATGTATGAACTGTTAATCTCATCTTTATGGATAAGTTCTAACTCAAAATCAACATCTTCTAAGATTGAAACTTTCTCTTTCCCATCACCACTGTTAGCATCTATCTCCTCATACATATCGAGATATTTTGACTTGTAGTCCTCAAACTCTTGATGTTTCATCTTTAGGTCAGACCAGTTAAAGTCACTAAACCCATCAACTATGTTTTTAATTCGGATTAACTCTCTAAATGCTTTTATGAACTCTAGTTTAGAATCTTCATCATTTAAGTTATTTACACTTTGAACAGTTGGGGCTATGGTTAAAAGAATCTCATACTTAGCATTGAAATTTTCTACATACTCCTCATAAGGTTTCATTAAAATTATCTCTTTAGCATCTTTGTTTGAAAAGAGGGCTATCGCTTCGTCTGTACTCTTTTTTAGGTTTCTAAAACAGACAATATTTCCCTGAGATTTCAACTCGTTTAAGATTCTGTTTGTTCTGCTATATGCTTGAATAAGACCGTGATAACGGAGATTCTTATCTACATAAAGGGTGTTTAAACTTTTACTATCGAACCCTGTTAAAAACATATTTACAACAAGTAAAATATCTACTTTACGATTCTTTACTTGTTTAGAAATATCGTTATAGTAGTTGTAAAAACTTTGGGAATCTTTGGTGCTAAACTTTGTTCCAAACATAGAGTTATAGTCATCTATAAACTCATCTAGTTTCTCCCTTGAGTGTTTGTTTATATGCTTCTCATCAACACTAGCACCATCACTTTCATCTAAGTTTTCATAACCATTCGCATCTTTGTCATTTTCGTTTGTTCCATAAGAAAAGATAGTAGCTATTTTTAAATTATGTTTTTTTGACTTAAAAGTTTCATAGTATTTTATGAGCATATCAACACTACTTACACACATCATAGCTGTAAACTCTTTGTTGTGAGTTTTTCGGTCGTGGTTTGCTAAGATATACTCAACTATCTTAGTAACCCTCTCATCACTCTCTAGTAGCTCTTTTGTGTCTATATCTTCAACCTCTATGTCTATGTTTGAATTAACATCATTTTTCTCTTTGTATTTCCCTATGTATTCAACTGAAAACTTTAAAACATTGTCATCATTTATGGCATCTGTAATCACATACTTATGTAAACATTCATCAAACAAATCTTTTGTAGTTTTCTTGTCTATACTATTTTCGGCAAATATGGGAGTTCCACTAAAACCTATCATCTGATTTTTAGTAAAAAAGTTTTTTATAGCTGTGTGTGTATCTCCAAACTGACTTCTATGGCACTCGTCAAATATAAAAACAATATGTTTATCTTTTAATTTTTCCATCTTTTGTAAATATCTATCTTTAGATATAGCAGTATTTAGTTTTTGTATGGTTGTTACTATAAGCTTAGTATCATCGCTAAACTGTTTTACAAGTGCTTTTGTGTTGTCTGTGCCATCAACTGAACCATCACTAAAACTGTTAAACTCTTTTGTAGTTTGAAAGTCCAAATCTTTTCTATCTACCACAAAAACAACTTTGTAAACCTTTTCAAGTTTCATAAGAATCTGAGCTGTTTTAAATGATGTTAGAGTTTTCCCACTCCCTGTTGTATGCCAAATATAACCATTTTTGTCAGAGTTTGAAACTCTCTCTATAATTGCCTCTACGGCATGATGTTGGTAAGGGCGAAGAACCATAAGAATCTTAGGAACTTCAGCAAGTACAATATACTTACATATCATTTTAGAAACATGGCATCTCTCAAGAAAAACATCTGTAAACTCTTCTAAGTTTGTTATGTTTTTGTTGTGTTCATCTGCCCAGTAAAATGTTTGTTTAAAAGTTTGAGTTTTGTTGTTAGTGTAGTATTTTGTGTTTACTCCGTTACTTATAACAAAGAGTTGTATGTAGTTAAACAAAGCACTGTTTGAACTGTAAGAGTGTCTTTGGTAACGGTTAATTTGGTTAAATGCTTCTTTGAGTTCTAAACCTCTTCTTTTAAGTTCTATCTGAACTAATGGCAGTCCGTTTATGAGTAGGGTAACATCATATCTGTTTTTATAAATACCATCAACAGTTACTTGTGAAGTTACCTGAAATTCATTTTGACACCAATGTTCAGAGTTTAAAAACTCTAGGTACTTTGTTGTTCCATCGTCACAAACAAGAGCGAATTTATCTCTAAGAATCTTAGCCTTTTCAAAAACATTACCTTTACTTAGATGGTTTAGAACTTTCTTAAACTCACTCTCACTTATAGTTGTTTTATTATGTTTTTCTAGTTGTGTTTTAAGATTTAGTTCTAAAACCTTGTCATCTTTTATCTCAATAGGTTCATATTTTAACTTTTCAAGTTGTTTTATAAGGTTGTATTCTAGTAATGCTTCTGGTTGTATGCTCATTTAATCTACTTATATATATTTTTTCTTTTTAAAACATCATAATAATCTTCCATCTCTTTTGGTAAACGAATATTAATCATGATATTCTTTTTTTATATGTATAACAAGTATAACATACTTCATACAAACATATTTTGAAGAAGCCCTTTTTTAAACTCTTTTGTTTTGGCTAACTGCTCTTTTGTGGAATCTATCTTTTTGTCTAGTGAAGATAGGAAGTTTGCTATTTTTGTTTGTTCTTTTAGAGATGGTATCATCAATTTTAATTTTAAAAATTCTTTTTTACTCATTACTCTATTTCTACCTGCTCCACCTGGCGAAATTAAATCAAGCA